>CAFAAN010000018.1_pt1 | contig 11186 bp, 12 predicted proteins | sample 7267611 | NCBI WGS metagenome assembly CAFAAN01 (sample SAMEA6813988, study PRJEB35770) | uncultured Actinomycetes bacterium | biome: Freshwater; feature: Freshwater reservoir; material: water | place: Czech Republic | collected 2017-08-18 | depth 30m m | reverse complement strand
TTAGCAACGGCCTTTTTAACAGGAGCTGCCTTCTTCGCTACAGCTTTCTTAGCAACTGCCTTCTTCGCTGCTGGCTTTGCTGCAGCTTTCTTGCCCTTTGCCTTGTTTTTGAGCGCACTAAATACAGCCACAATTGTCCTTTGGTTTTTTCGAACCACTTTCGAAACTTTTGTTTCGAACTGCTCGAAGCGATGTCTATATTATACTCAGCGCTTGGCGGATTGCGACGCCAACTGCCTCAGATTCCAGCAAAAAGCCATCGTGTCCGAAGTCCGATGAAATAGTAATTAGCGCTGCGGCGCCCGGCACTAGCTCGGCAACCTCAACCTGAAGTCGAGGTGGGAAGAGGCGATCGGTATCAATTGAGACCACAACGACGGGAATTTTGATCGATTCGAGGGCTTTAACCACTCCTCCACGTTCGCGGCCGACATCGTGGGAGGCCATCGCAGAAGTTAGCGAAATATATGTATTGGCATCAAAGCGCTTGGCTAATTTATCTGCCTGATGGTCAAGGTACGACTCAACGGCATAGCGCCCGGTCTCATCGCCCTGCATCTGACGGCCAAAGCGCACATCCATTTCAGATTCAGTGCGATAGGTAAGGTGCGCAATTCGCCGGGCAATACCCATTCCCTCAATTGGTCCGACTTCTTGCTCGTAATAATCGCCACCGTTGAAATTAGGATCAGATTTAATTGCGCGAATTTGAACTGAGAATCCCCCGATTTGATCGCCAGTTGCAACCGCTGATGATCCAATCGTGCAGATTGCGCCGACGCGATCGGGATGTTCGATCGCCCATTCCAGCGAGCGCATTCCGCCAAGTGATGGGCCGACCGCTAAGAGATATTTCTTAATTCCGATGGCATCTGAGAATAAAATTTCAGCCTCTGCCATATCGCGCACCGTGACCACGGGAAAACGTGAACCGTAACGTTTGCCATCAGGTGCAATCGATGACGGACCGGTACTTCCCTGACATCCCCCAATTACATTGGGACAGATGATGAAGTATTTATCGGTATCAAATGGCAACCCAGGCCCGACCATATTTGGCCACCACGAAGTCACATCAGACCAACCAGTCATCGCATGGTTAATTAATATCGCATTATCTTTTGCCGCATTTAAGGTGCCCCAAGCTTGGTAGGCAATTGTTATATCCGGAAGCGTCTCGCCATTTTCAAGTAAGAGAAAGCCGATCTTTATAAATTTACGTTCTCCCGGATCTTGGCCTTCCAGCCAGGCCCCAGTGACGCGGGTGCTTACCTCACCTGAATTAAATTCTTTTGACATTCGCTAAATCCTTCACGCACTTGCTCACATCACTTGATGCAAACCTGGTCGTCACCCGGAGCACCCCGCCGCGGTGGAGGGTTGCCGTCTAATCAGCCGGGGCTATCGATTAGAACTCGTGACCTGGGGCCAAGTCTAACCCAAAAATTAAGGCATTAACTTCCGCAAGATGGTAAATCTGACTTAGCCTGTAGGCATGAGGGCCAAGCTTTAAATGTTTATTGGAGTTGATTGGGGCGGCACCAAAATCGAGGTTGTCTGCCTTGAACTTGATGGCAGTGAACTGCTCAGAATTAGACGCGATACACCGCGCGGTGATTACCAAGCATGCCTGCAAATTGTCCGTGAACTAATTGACGAAGCTGAATCTAAAACCGACCGCACCGGTTCAATCGGAATAGGAATACCTGGTTCACTCGAACCCGTGAGTCGTTTGGGCAAAGGTGGCAGCTCTACCTGGATTAACGGCCAGCCTGTTGAAGAAGACCTTAAACAAGTAATTGGTAGACCAATTCGCGTTGTTAATGATGCGGATTGTTTTGCAGCATCTGAAGCAACTGATGGGGCAGGTGCTGGATACTCAGTTGTCTTTGGCGTAATAATCGCTAGCGGCACTGGTGCTGGCGTTGCTATTAATGGACGCGCTCACCATGGACCAAATAACAGTGCAGGTGATTGGGGACATAATCCACTTCCATTTGCTAGCGCCAATGAACTTCCAGGCGATTCCTGTTATTGCGGAAAGAGCGGATGTATCGAAACTTGGCTTTCAGGCTATAGCTTTTCCCGCGATTTCGTGCGACATGGTGGTGAAGATTTAAAACCTTCCGAGATTATGAAGCTAAAACGGTCAGGAGATCAACGAGCGATTGCTAACTATGATCGTTGGATCGATCGAGTCGGACGTGGACTTTCTGTAGTTGTTAACACTCTCGATCCAGATATATTTGTGATGGGTGGCGGAATGAGTAATATCGAAGAGCTATATCAAGATTTACCACAAAAAATTGCGCAGTACACATTCTCCCCGGTATTTGCGACGCCAATTGTTAAATCGATGCATGGAGACTCAAGTGGAGTCCGTGGCGCAGCGTGGCTATGGCGAGAATGAAATTGCGGATTTACTGCCATAGACTCAGAACATGACGCTGACAGATCAGGAAATCCAGCAACGCTTCGATTTTGGTAAGGAATTGATCGTAAAAGCTGGTGAATTAGCGATGTCGTACTTTAACTCGCTGGAAACTTTAGATATCAAGAGTAAAGGTCCGCAAGATTTCGTTAGCGAAGCCGATTACAACACCGAAGTTTTAATTAAAGATGCCATTAATGCGAAATTCCCAGATGATGCCTTCTTTGGAGAAGAGACTGGACCTACAGGGCTGGCTGGTGCAAATGGAATCTGGGTTGTAGATCCAATTGATGGTACGCAACCATTCTTAATGGGAATGTCCAGCTGGTGTGTATCAATTGCATTTATCAGCGGCGAAGAGATGCTAATTGGCTTGGTCTATAGCCCAGCTGGAAATCAATTCTTTGCTGCGCAAAAAGGCCGTGGCGCAACTCTAAACGAAAAGCCGATTCAGGCCCGTGATGCACAGACGTTAAACGATGGAATCGTAAGCGTTGGTTATTCAAATCGAACAACACCAAAAGAGTTAATTCACATGATGTCTGGTCTACTTGAAAATGGTGGCATGTACCATCGCAATGGATCGGGAGCTTTAGGTATTTGTTATGTGGCCAGCGGAGCCTTGATTGGCTATATAGAAAAACATATAAATTCTTGGGATTGCTTAGCAGCGCTATTAATTGTTAAGGAGGCGGGAGGGCGCATAAATGATTTCATCAAAGACAACGGTCTCCATGATGGTGGAAAAGTTATCGCGACTTCTCCCGCTCTCTATGAACAACTAGATAGTTTCATTCCCTAAAAATCCGTTTTCTGTTCCAAAAATTCCAGCACTTACTTTGGGGTGTAATTCTCGGCGCATCGCAGCGAACGATTGTGGTGGCCAGCCAGCAGTAAATACTCGGCGCAACAGAAGTGCCAGCGCATATCCGTTGATATCGGCCAAGGCGCGATCGAGCGCGCGATGTGCCAGCGCTCCATCGCCTGACTCGTAGGCCAGAGCTGCAAAGAGGGAAGCCACAGGTGCAACTTGGCCCACCGGTGCCATGCGCATTAATTGACGCCACATTAGAAAATAGCTGTCGATATCTTCATCGGTGTGACTGCCAAGTGCGAAATCACGGACTTGGATGTCGCAAAGGCGGCCAATAACTCGCGCAGTCAGCTCAAGATCTTCGGATCCGCGACCTGCAGAAAATTCGCCAGCTAAATCAAGAACCGCAGTTGCACCATCTCGCTGCAGAGCATTTAGATCCGTTTTCTTATCTATTTTTGCAAATTTACTAACCCGAGTAATCCACTTGGAATCCTCACTTATAACCAGGGGCAAAATTGAATCGGTAAGCGCCTCAATATTTGCAAATGGCATGGTGCGGCCAGCAATCACATGTTCTAGCGCAATACGCGAAGCGCTAATTTCTGGAAGATCACGACCACCCGAAGGACAGCACAGCGAATCCGTACAAATCATTGAGCGATAGCGCCCACCTTTTATTAAAAGTGATTCATCAATAGCAACGTCAATGCGTTTAAGTGCTTCCGCCAAATCACTTAAGACCGCTTCCCCATCGTTTCGCGTCGCTGGAACGTAGGCCACCAAGAGAGCACCGCTTGAACCTTCACGTTGCAGATGTGATGCCAGTAAATCATAGGCTGATGCCGGCAGATCACTTGGGTAATCAACACGCATCGCCATGCCAACACAATCGTCTTTAATTGACACGACAACAAGTGAATCAACTGGGTGGTAGCCAATCAGAAATGGAATGGCAGAAATTAAATCGTGCGGTGAGGTAAGTGTGGTCATCTTTGCTCAATTCATGAAGCGAGTTGGAGCTGCCACCACGGTGATGGACAGTGCGGTGCTCTTTTTGATCTGACCAGTGATGGCGCGTTCAATTGAGTTATGTGAAAAAGATCCACCCCAAGTTGTAATCAGAATTACTGGGTACGTTCCGGGATTTGAGTAAATATGCGTAATCTTGCCGCTGGGATATGGCCCGCCCGGATCTGTAGTTGTTGCAAAAGATCCATCACCAAATGACCAAGTAAATGAAGGTCGCATTGCCACATCAATTGATTCACCGATTAGATCAACCTTGCTTCGAAATAAAGTCGGCACATCGCTCCAAAAATAGACAGGAACATTTATTAGCGGTTGAAAATTAGGTTGATATGAAATCCCAGCGGTCGGCAGAGATTTGCTGATGCGATCGCTAAGGGAAGTTGCCGCTACCGCTACTGGTGCAATTTTTTTAGGGGCGACTTTCTTCTTTGGTACCGCCATCTTTGGTTTTGAAGTAACTAGTGGCTTAGCAGTTACTTTTGGCTTAACTACAACCTTCGGCTTAGCCTCCACTTTGGCTTTTGGTCTAGCAACATTTTTCGGTTTCACCGCAGCGCTAGCTTTTGGGCCAGATCCCTTGCGGGCTTCAAGGATCAATTGGCCATCTTGGGTATAGACATCCACGCAAGTAATTTCGCAATCAGCTGCTGCGCTTGGGGAAATTGTGGCCGCTATTAGCGCGGTGATTAAAGCAAGGATTTTGAGTTTCATGTGGCGCAAAATAGAACCTGCGCTTACCTCATCTGTAGCTAAAGTCGAAAGTTGTGGATAGTTATGACACTCTAGGTAAGTGATGGTTGCGCGCGATGGAGACGGTTGGATCGAGTGCAGTTGCGGAAGCAAACACTGGGGTCTAAATGGTGCGGCCGGACTTTTGATCTATCGTGATGGTGCAATTTTGTTGCAGCATCGCGCGCCATGGGTGCATAACGGCGATACTTGGGGAATTCCAGGTGGGGCTCGTGATTCACATGAAAGCGTTATCGAAGGTGCGATTCGCGAGGCGGTAGAAGAGACCGGAATTGATCCACAGTATTTAACAACACAAGATACCCATGTCGATGATCACGGTATCTGGAGTTACCAGACGATAATTGCCAAAGCGCACACCCAACTAGAGGCGCACGAACTAAATGATGAATCGCACGAAGTTAAATGGGTTTTATTCGATGATGTTACGCGATTGCCGTTGCATCCCAGCTTTGCAAAATCTTGGCCAGGATTACGTTCCAAGATTGAAAACCTGATCACACCAATCTAAATCACTAACTTCGCTGTGCGCAATGAGTCACGGACATTCAAGCCAACTGATTTCAGTAAGTAGCCCTTCCTCCGGATGCATCAAAGGTAAAGCCTGTTGTGAACGAGCATGCCTTGGATGCCATAAATGCCAACATCTCGGCGGCCTCCTCGGGCTCTCCAACACGTCCCATGGGGATTCTGCCTAACATGTATTTGAGTGTCTCTTCACTTGTATCCGCGTTCATCGGAGTTCTGATCACTGCAGGGGCTAGCGCATTAATCGTGATCCCTTCAGCCGCTACCTCTTTACCAACACCCTTAATAAAGCCAATCATTCCTGCCTTAGATGTGTTGTAGGCGTGCATTCCTGGATTGCCTTCCTTACCGGCAATGGATGCAACATGTGCGATTCGGCCATATTTTCTAGCTTTCAAATAAGGGAGAATCGCTTGAGTTAACCAAATTGTTCCAAATAAATTGATTGTGATGGTTTTTTCAAAGGCTGCCCAATCTACGTCTTCAGCCTTTGTATTTGTTGGACCAACAACGCCGCCAGTATTGATTAGCGCATCAATTTGAACATGGTCAGAAATTACAGAGGTAATTAGCGTCTGGACGCTCGATTGATCGCCCAAGTTAACGACCTTAACCTGATTATCTTTAAGCCCTAACTCTTTTTGGAGTGATGCTAGCCCTGCTTTATCTAAATCAGCAATCACAACTTTGCCGCCACGCGATGTAATTAAATGCACCGCTGCTCGGCCAATTCCACTTGCTGCCCCCACAATCAAAACAACTTGACCACTGAAATTGCTTAGATCACTTGCCATTTTATCCTCCTCCGTTAGTGAGCGCAGCTTTGCGAGAGTCGCAATTCCAGGTTTCATTTACAACTAAATTCTGTAAAAACTATTTGCTGTGGCAGAAGAAATAGCAATCTGCTCTTCCACAGAATATTGTGAAATGATCTCGCGATAGATATTGAATACAGCGTCATAAGAACTAAAGAGGCGATCTAGCGGCCAATTCGAACCAATCATGCAACGTTCGGGTCCAAAAATTGATACGCAATGTTCGATCCAAGGCCGGATACTAGATAATGTAAATTTTGGATCCATCATTCCTACCCCAGATATCTTGCAGAAAATATTTGGTTCATTAGCTAAGGCCTGCATTCCGATTTTCCAATTGGCAAAATATCCATCCGTTGTTGAAGTAGGTATGCCGATATGCTCAATCACAATTTTTAACTGCGGATGTTTTCTAGCCATTGCGGCCGCAAGAGTCATATTCGGCCATTGGCAGTCTAAATCTAGAACTAAATTATTCTCAGCTAGATAACTCAGCGCCAAATTTAATTCTTTATTTATATCGCCACTCGATAAAGCACCTTCCACCGCAAAATCGCGTACACCTCTGAAATTTGCAAATTGTAAGTGTTGGTCAATGACTTTCTGCGCACTCTCAAGCGTCAGGTCAACATGCCCAACTATCGCCGCTGGTAGGCTCGTTCTGGCAAACATCTGCGATAGCCACTTAGTTTCTATTACGGGATCCTTTGAGCCAATTGCGGCTTGAATATGGACGAATTTATCGACTGCAGCAAACCTAGATTCGGCAATTAAATTCTCGGCTTCATAGCGCAAAGATTTGATGCCATCGATATTTCCAAGTCGACCCTCCTCTGCGCCTGGCGCCAACCATGACCAAAGAAGATCTTTATGGGTAAGGTCAAATAGATGCACATGTGTGTCAACTATTTTTAACATGCTGCGTCTATTCCTTTAATGACAGCGTGGCAAGCATGTTGTGATCAAGGGTGTATCCGAGTCCGGGCTTGTCGCTGATCGCGATCTTTCCATCCTTTGCTATTGGATTTCCCTCAAATAAATTCCAGAAGTGTGAATAACCACCCTCTGAAACTGCTGGGAAGTATTCGGTGTATGGCGTATTGACTTGTGAGAAAACCAAGTGGAGGTTGTGAAGGTCATTGCCGTGTGGGACAACAGGTAGGTCTTTAGCTGCAGCCATCGCCCAAATCTTTCGGGCTTCAGTGATTCCACCAACGCGGTTAACATCTGGTTGCAGAATATGTGCTGCGCCTTTCTCAATTATTTCTTGGAAGTCCCATCTTGTGTATGAGTGCTCTCCGTGTGAGATTGGTGTTTGGGATATCGAACATAACCTGGCATAGCCATTAACATCATGTGGCATAAGGGCCTCTTCAATCCATTTAAGTCCATATGGACGAAGCTCTCTCTCCATCTTTATCGCATATTCCAAATCCCAACCCATATAGGCATCGGCAGCGACTTCGACTTCATCACCTACTGCTTCACGCACTGCCTTGATTAAAGCGATATTGCCCTTCATTCCCTTAACGCCATCTGCAGGTCCAAAGCCAAAGCGCTGCTTTAACATTGTGAAACCCTCTTTAACATAACCACGGGCTTCATCTTTGAGTGCATCAAGATCTTTTAACGCATACATTCGGCTTGCATAGACTTGAATTTCATCTCGAGTCTTTCCGCCGAGTAAGTCATAGACCGGAGCGTTAAGAGCCTTTCCCATAATGTCCCAGAGGGCGATATCAATACCGCTTATGGCAGAGATTGCAACGCCGCGGCGACCAAAGCGCGCACTAGAGCGATAGAGCTTTGACCAGATAAGTTCGACTTTAAATGGATCTTCACCGATTACAAGTGGTGCGAAATGATCCTCAATGATTCTCTTGATTCCAGAGTTGGCCGTTCCACAAGAGCCAACACCGATAATTCCAGAGTCTGTTTCAATCTCGACGATTACAAACCCTACTTGTCCAGCATAATCTTTAGGGCGCTTTCGGTAATCTGAAAAATGAGTCAGAGGGGTGCAGAGCCAAGGAACTGTTGGGTCTAAGGCTTCTCCGCCTATTTTTTCATCGTTTACGTTCGTAACAGTTATCCGAACTACCTTGTGCTTAGACATTGCTCTCCTTCATTAGTTTGGGATCGAACTTTCCTGCAGAGTTGATTGGCGGATTGATATCTATCGCCTTACGTTCAAGTGAGGAGCGACGAGTTGCTTCGAGAACTTCTACAGTCAGCGCTCCCAAAACACCGGATGCGACCACAGATGCTTTTTTAAGAACAGTTGAGATTAAAACTCTTGATGTCTCCGACATTGGATTTACCAACTCTTGTGGCAGCGGTTCATGAGTAAATAGAGCTTTAGACTTAATCTGTGTTTCCAAAGTTCCTTTACAAGTATCAAGATTCACATGACCGAGCTGACCAATTATTTTGTACTGTTCGATTCTGTTATTGTGATCTGTCATCGCTCCAGATGAGCCGAAGGTTGCGAAGAATTTATCGCGCGTCCGCATGATCAGAGAATTGGATGAATCTACCGTTTGACTTGAATCATTTAGAACGCCAGAAATTGAAGTGGGGATAGCATCAGTTAAAAACAACATCGTAGAAACAACGTGAGTTGTTTGAGTGTAAAGTTGGCCGCCACCACTCTTCTTTGAAGTGTAGGTATCGATTTGAGAAGCAAACGGGGCGCCCTCTTCTTTCTGAATATCTTTATCCCCTCTATACAAAGGTAAAATATTGCCCGCGAACAGCCCCACTCCCAATTCCAATTCACCAAAACTATTTTCACGCAATAAATCTCGGACTTTCTGTACATGCGAAGAATGCGGAAAGGTGTAACCCATATGCAAATTACAGTTATTCTCCGCAGCAACTCTTACAAGTTCCCACGCTTCCAGCGGTGAAAGAACCATTGGCTTCTCAATCATCACATCGACACCAGCCTTAAGTGCAGCCATAGCCGGCAAGAAATGCTGGTTATGCGGTGTTGTAATTAATACGCAGTCCAGTCCGATTTTTAAAGCATCTTCAATATTATCGAAGGCAAATTCAGAGCTAAACATCTCTTTAGATTCGTTCGCTCTACCCATATTTGCATCACAAATCGCGACCAATTCTGCATCTTTATTTTTTGCTATTGCCGGTAAATGGACTCGCCCACTCCACCAACCAGCTCCAACAACTCCAACTCTTGCTTTTTTGTCCATTTAACTTATGAACATTCCTTGAGAATTTTGTCATAACTAATCGCTGCCAACATTTCCTCAATCTCCAGCGGTAGCTGTGGATCAAGTGCACTATGCGGGGATCTGAGATTAGATCTACTTAAAACACCCCGTCTTTTAAGTAGATATTTCTGCATAAATAAAAATGTACTCATATCTCGATTACTAAGAACTAGGAGAGGCAAGATACGGTTAAACAATTTGCGGGCGCTTGCTTCATCCCCAGCACTCATGCGGTTTTGGATCTCACGGAAAACCTCAGGGAAAGCGGGTCCAGGCATCGTGCCTTTGCTACCCCGCTTAATTTCGTGAATCAGCTCCATTGCGCCAAGTCCACCAATGATTGAAAGGTTCTTATCCTTTAAGTTACGAATAACCTCTGAAATCTTTGTTGCTGGCGAGAGTGGTTCGATTTTCAAGGAATCTATATTCTCGACATTCTCAAGTAAATCTGCCAAAACCTGTGGCGATAGATTTACCCCAGTATTTTGTGGAGCATCCTGAATTACGACGGGAAATCCACAAGCTAATCCAACTTCCCGAAAGGCTGCGGCAACATCAGCACTTGGTGCAGCAGCCATCATTCCACCGGGTCTCATCATGACCATCGCTGCACCGGTAGCTTTAATGCTATTCACCCTCACAATCGCACCTTTCGTGCTGTTGAGTTCGACATTGCCGATAATGCCGATCTTTCCCTTGGCTACTTCAACTGAATAAGTAAGGGCTTTGATTAATTCGCTTTCTGCAAGGGTGTAAACCTCACTTCCGAATCCAAATCCAACCCATTTGATTCCGATGGATACCAAGAAATCAATCTCGCTTTTAAGCGCCTTCAGATCTACCTGATCATTCTCATCGAAAGGCATAACTGCAATCGGTATGACTCCGTCTAGGTAAGGGCTACTCATCGATGGAATTACTCTACGTAGAAGACTAGTTTGAGATCTCGGCGCATACCCTGATCTTCTGAGATCTTATCCGCTGAAAGTGGACGCATTGAAGCTTCCCAATCAATAGATAATTGCGTTGGAACCGCATTGGCTCTCGCGTGCTCGGCGATGTTCTCATGTTCTAGGTAACCAATGCACTCGTCACCATCTATAAAAATAGAGTAATTCTTGACCCCTTGTTCCTTAATCGCTGCATATAATTCTGGCCAAATATTCTCGTGTCGATCGATGTATTCATCAACCTTTGTTGGATCTAATTTCTTTCGCCACATAGTTCTTGTAATAGCGGCCTTCGCAACATCTGCTTTCATATCCATTGCTGTGCTCCTACTTTCCGACTCGTTTTGCGCGCAGTTTGTCTACAACATCATGATTTAAGGTGTAACCCAGTCCGGGCTTATCGCTCATGGAAATCTTTCCATTTTTTACAACAGGATTTCCTTCGTAAAGATCCCAGAAGTGTGTATTTCCGCCATCCCATACATTTGGGAAATACTCAGTAAATGGCGTATTGACTTGTGAGAAAACCAAGTGGAGGTTGTGAAGGTCATTGCCGTGTGGGACAACAGGTAGGTCTTTAGCTGCAGCCATCGCCCAAATCTTTCGGGCTTCAGTGATTCCACCAACGCGGTT
>CAFAAN010000014.1_pt1 | contig 27858 bp, 27 predicted proteins | sample 7267611 | NCBI WGS metagenome assembly CAFAAN01 (sample SAMEA6813988, study PRJEB35770) | uncultured Actinomycetes bacterium | biome: Freshwater; feature: Freshwater reservoir; material: water | place: Czech Republic | collected 2017-08-18 | depth 30m m | reverse complement strand
GTGTTGACGCAACGCGAAACTTTGCAACGGCCGCACCTGATGGTGTGAAACGTAGCTCCGGATCGTCAACTAAGTTGCCAATCATTGTGATTGTTGTATCTCCTGCTGCCATTTTATTTCCTCATCTCTCTAGCTCTCGATATCTACTGGTGGAGTCCGTGCTTACTATTTTTCTGGGCGTATAACTTTGGTGCGCAGAATCGCTTCATTCAAATTGAGTTGACGATCTAACTCTTTGATTGCAGCTGGTTCGCAGTTCATATCGATAACTGCGTAAATACCTTCGCCTTTTTTCATGATCTCAAATGACATACGGCGACGGCCCCACAAGTCGAGCTTGTTGACGGTTCCGCCGGAGTCTTTAATAATCTTTAAATATGTTTCTAGGCTTGGTGTGACTGTACGTTCTTCAAGTTCTGGATCAAGAATGACCATAAGTTCGTAGTGACGCATGCGTTAACCCGACCTCCTCTGGACTAAGACGGCCACGGTATTTCCGTGACAGGAGGGTTAGTGCTTTCTTGAGCCGACATCAGATGCTGGTTCAAGAGGGTTAAGGGTAGGCCTTTGAGGCCTCAAAGAGTAAATCGAAGGCCGATCCCTGTGTATTTCGGGCCTCTAGCCGGCGTTTTATCAGCGCCCCCATCAGATAGAGAGTTGTGGTGATTCGAAGGAGCGTCAGCCCGCCATAGAGACTGGCCGATAGGCCAAAGTGCGCGCCCGTGACAAGAGCTAAGTGCTGCCATATTGCAATGTGATAAATAATCTCGCCCACCTGCCACACCCAAAAAGCAGGCAGATCTTTACTATCTTTCAAAGCAATTACTGCAAGTGGGGCCAGCCATAAAACATACTGTGGTGAATAGACCTTGCTAGCCACCATAACGGTTGCAAGAACTATAAATGCAACAGAGGCTAGCGTTGGGCTAGTTTTGATTTCAAATAAGAATATAACAGTCGCCGTTAATCCGATTAGTAATAACAAGAGTGCTAAATAATTTAAATTGCTTAGAGTTAATCCGAGCTGGCTTAAAGCAAGCCATAGTGAACCCCAGTCGGCGTTGCGCTCAAGATTCATTTTATAGAATCGCCACCAGCCTGTCGGCGTTGACAAGGCAAATGGCAGATTCACTGCGAGCCATACGCCTAAAGTGGTTGCTAAATATTTCAATATCTCTTTAACTTGATTGTTGCGCCATAAAATAAAAACTATGGGGAGGAGCAAAAAGATCGGCAGAAATTTTGTTGAGATTGAGATTCCAATTGCAACTGCACTATATAGATAGGCCTTGCGATCGAACCAATAGATGGCAAGCATCATTGTAATAATCGCCCATAAGTCCCAATTAATATAGAGAGAGGCCACAACTGCTGGAGCTATAGGTAATAAGTATCCGAACTCGGGCTTTATTTTCCGTGTTAGAAAAACCAAACCGATAAACAAAAGTGCTAAAAAAAGAGCGTTGAGATTAAAGTAGGTGATTGGTGAATTCACTAGAGTCGCCAATACATACATTACAACTCCGGTTAGAACTGGATACTCAACCGAGTTTGTATCACTTGAATACGGCCAGATTTTTTTCTCTAACTCTCGTTCGCTATAGAGTGATGGTAAATCGCTATAACACGCGTGAATATATTGATCTGGCGTGGCCCAAGTCGTAGTTTCACAATGTGAAAACTTTACAAACGAGATAAGTGTTGCAAGCACGGCAAGTGCTAGAACTGCTCTTAGTCGCATTGTCGGCTATGGAGTTCGAGACTGAACGCCGCCCGATGTCATAACAATCGGGTCTAACCCACCAATGTTTGTAGGCGCTGGAAAATCCATAACCTCCTGGCCTTTTAACGCGCCTTTCATAAAGGCTGTCCAAATTCTTGCGGGGATTGTTCCGCCTGTAACCGAAGTTAGTCCACCGATACCGTTAAGTGTCTCAGAGGCGCTATCGCGAAAGAGCGCAACCGATGCGGCAAGTTGTGGCGTATATGCGCTAAACCATGCCGATGCGTTGGACTGTGATGTTCCGGTTTTACCTGCCGCAGGTCTCCCTAGTGCTAAGGCTGCCGCTCCCGTTCCGCCCGTTACAACTCCCTTGAGAGCATATGTTAAATCGGCCATTACCTCTTTAGAAAATACCTCTTGTGTCTCGGGTTTAGCTAGATACAAAACGCCCTTGTTTGACCCTAAAACCTGGGCCACTAAATATGGTTTTGACTTAATTCCCTGTGCAGCAAAAGTTGCATAGGCGTTGGCCACATCGATTACGTGTGGGCTAGCTACACCCAAAACAACCGAAGGTGTTGGCATCATCGCAACTGAATCTGGGATTCCCGCACGTCGTGCAACGTCAACAACGGCCGTTGGCCCAACCTTTATACCTAGTGGAACAAAGACAGTGTTGACCGAGTGTTTGGTTGCATACAAAAGATCGATCTGACCCCAACCCTCATTTCCATAGTTGGAAACTTCATATGGTTTGCCAGCATCATCGAATACTTGCGGTGAATCTCCGTTCCACATTGATGTCAATGGAATGCCCTGTTCAAGGGCTGCAACAATGGCGAAGGGTTTGAAAGTTGATCCCGCAAGCGCAATTGACTGCGTTGCATCGCTGAGTTGGCGTACTAAGTAGTCTCGCCCACCATATAAAGCAACGATTTCACCTGTTCCGGGGCGGATAGAGACTAAGCCGATGTGCAGATTATCTGGGGCTTTACTTGGATAAAACTTATTAACTGCATCAACTGCCGATTGCTGGGCTTTTTGATCCAACGTTGTTTTAATAACAAGCCCGCCAACTAGTAATTGCTCCTGAGTAAATCCAAGCTTGGCTAACTCTTTTTGAACAGCCTCGATAATGTGGCCTTTGGGTCCGCTTAACTGTCCAGATGTGGCTCGTGGTGCCACGGTTGGAAACTTCATTTTCGCTGCAGCTTTTTTATCCAACCATCCGGCGTCGATCATTCCCTTTTTAACATATTCAAATCGTGCAATAAGGCGTGCTTCGTTGCCTTTCTTAAAGACTGGATCGTATAAGCCAGGAGAGCGCAGAATAGATGCGATGACTGCGGCCTGAGAATCCGTGAGTTGGCCAACGTTGCGATTAAAATATTGCTGTGACGCCGTCATGACACCGTATGAACCGCGGCCAAAGTAAATAGTATTTAGGTAGCTTTCAAAAATTTGATCTTTCGAAAGTTGATTCTCTAATTTGATTGAAATAACAAGTTCTTTAATTTTGCGTTGAATCGTACGGCTGGGTGTTAAGAACGCAGTTTTTGCATATTGCTGAGTGATAGTTGATCCGCCTTGCAGTGATCCGCCCTTTAAATTATTAAATATTGCGCGCAAGATTCCTGTAACGCTGAAGGCGCGGTTGGAATAGAAGCCACGATCTTCGGCTGCAAGGACTGCATGTCGAACATTAAGAGGGATTTTTGCAAGTGGGACTATCTGTCGGTTCTGTGTTCCTACGCGGCCAATTTCAGCCCCGTTTGAGTATTGAATAATTGTGGATTGACTATTTACGTAGGCGTTTGCATCGGGGATGTTGACGGTGAAATAAGCCAACGCAAAGAGGACGGCTGCTGCAATAAAACCAAAGCCTGCGACAAAGACCGTGGTCCTGATAATAAGTTTGCGGAGCATTAGTGAAGGCTACCGTGCTGCGTAATCTTCGTCTTCTAAAGTACGTACTTTACGGGGAGCTTTCCGCTCGCGCCCGTCCCCCAAGACAAATGAGGCGCACATGTGGTTCCATAAACAATCTCGGCATACTTCGACGATATAGACCTTAAACTCGCCGAACTCATTTTCCATCTCTAGGAGCTCATCTACAGACTTAATGCGCCCTGAGTATTGGCCGAGTTGTTCGCCAAAGGTGTAGCGAAGTTCGACTAAACCGTTCTTTTTACAGACTGGACAGTTTCGGGCGGTTTTTTCGCCATGCCACTTTGCTGCACGCAGTAAATATGGATCGGCATCACAGGCATCGACGGTGCCCCGAAAAAGTGCCAAAAGGGTTGCGCGCTTATCTAGTGAATAATCGATGTACGAACGCTGCGACCTCATAGTTGATAAGAATAAACCAAGATCTGCGACTACGCTCATTCTTATGGGCTTTCTTGAACTCCTACGGCAACCCAGGTTTTCCCGCCTATTAGCCATACGTTGGTCTGGGCAGACAACTGATGGACTCTTTCAAAGCGCCCTTGCCTCTTTTGTACTTTTTTCTCCCGATCGTCAAGCTAATGCTTTGAATGCAGCGCTGGGGTTTGCCATTGTCTTGCTTCCTTATTCAATCGTCGGCCCTTTTGTAGGAACGATTTTAGATCGCCTATCTCGCCAACGTGCGCTTTTCTTTTCAAATTTATTACGGAGTGCCAACTTGCTGCTTGTTGCACTCTTTATATTTAGTGGGACAACAGGTTTTAATCTTACAGTTGTAGTACTTGTAGCGTTCGGAGTTAACCGACTCATTCTTGCCGCTTTATCGGCTGGACTTCCTTTGTTAGTCGATTCAGATTCGTTAATCACCGCCAATGCGATGGCCGTTACTGGCGGTTCTGTGCTTGTTGTTGTGGGCGGTGGTATTGGTGTCGGACTTCGCGCACTCATAAATTCATTTGCTATCGCCGATCATGCCGATGCAATGCTGGTTTTACTTGCAAGTGCGGGCTATTTAATAACTGCGCTTCTAACAACCAGGCTTGCTCGATTTGAAATAGGCCCACAAAAACATGAAGTTGGAAACTCTAGCTTCTCGCAAGGCTTGAAAGACATGCGTGAAGGTTTCTCGTTTCTTGCAATTCATCCCGATGCTGCTCGAGGAATTATCGCAACGGCAGTTCACAGAGGCGGCATAACGGCGCTTACGCTCATGGCGCTCTTGCTCGAGAGAAACACTTTCAGTGATCCAGCACTTCCAGAAGATGGACTAAGAGGCTTTGGTTTCGCTTTAAGTTTTGCAGGTTTAGGTGTTTTTCTCGGTGCCTTCATTGCGCCTTATGGTGTTAGTAAAGTTGGCAGACATCGATGGATTAAATTTGCCCTACTTATGAGCGCGCTTTCCTCACTGGTCCTAGCCCTTGCACAGAGTCAAATTACTTTGATAATTACTGCATTTCTGGTCTCCTTTTTTGGCCAGAATGTAAAAGTAACTAATGATGCATTAGTTCAGTCAAAGATTGACGACTACTACCGTGGTCGAGTTTTTGCCGTCTACGATGTTTTAGTCAATACTGCGATTGTTTTAGGTGGACTCATCGCCGCACTATTGCTGCCAACTTCCGGGGTTACGACAACCGTTCCATTGGCTGTGTGTGTGATTTATTTGCTGGCTGTCGTGCGATTACTTAGGGGCTCTGTTTTCCCACCACTTAAGTAGTTCAATCCTAGCTTTCTCTTCACCAATTTGACCTTGATCTAAACGCAGCTCCATTAAGAAATCCATCGCTGCGCCGACTTCTCGTGAAGGTTTTAAGTTAAGCAGCTCCATCACTTGTGCCCCGTCTAAATCGGGCCGTATTTTTGATAACTCTTCCTGCTCCATCAAAATATCGATGCGCGCCTCAAGTGAGTCATAAACCTTCGATAACCGCATTGCTTTGGCTTGATTGCGTGTTGTGCAGTCGGCTCGAGTTAGGACATGTAGGTGTACTAATAAATCTCCAGCATCACGAACATAGCGACGCACTGCGGAGTCACTCCATTCACCATCTCCATAGCCATGAAAGCGTAAATGTAGTGCAGTAAGGGTTTCCACCGCCTCGACAGTAGCTCCATCAAAACGTAACTCCTGAAGACGTTTCTTTGCCAAACGTGCACCGACTACCTCGTGGTGGTGGAAGGAAACTCCGCCGCCATCGATGAAACTACGTGTTTTTGGTTTTCCAATGTCATGCAAAAGCGCAGCTAATCGAATTATTAAATTGGGGCCTCCTAAACGATCTTCTTGCTTAATCGCTTGTTCTAAAACGGTAATAGAGTGTTCATAGACATCTTTATGATGATGGTGCTCGTCAATCTCTAACTTTAATTTTGGAATCTCGGGTAGAACTAACTCTGCTAAACCAGTGTCAACCAAGATTGTAATTCCAGTACGTGGATTAGTAGACATAAGAATCTTGGTTATTTCATCACGTATGCGCTCTGCCGAAACAATTGTGATTCGACTAGCTAATTCTTTCATCGAAATAATAACTTCGGGATCAATTTCAAAATCTAGTTGACTTGCAAAGCGTGCGGCTCGAAGCATGCGTAGTGGATCATCATTGAACGAATTCTTTGGTAGTCCAGGTGTTCTTAAAATTTTCTTAGCTAAATCTTGAAGGCCGTTAAATGGATCTATAAACTCTGGTTTGACCCCAGTGAGTTCAAGTGCCATTGAGTTGACTGTGAAATCGCGACGTGATAAATCTCCAAGAATGTCGGTGCCGTAAACAACCTCTGGTTTACGGGAATCGGCATCGTAGTTCTCGCTTCGATATGTTGTTACTTCGACAGTTGTTTCCCCGCGTTTTCCTGCGACAGTACCGAAAGCGATTCCAGTTTCCCAAATATTTTCAGCCCAGAGTTTTAAAATCTTTTTTGATTCCTCGGGATGAGCATTTGTTGTAAAATCTAAATCATTTCCAAGTCTGCCTAGAATTGCATCACGTACAGGGCCACCAACTAACGCCAAGGTAAATCCTTTGGCCTTAAAAGCTTCGGCGAGCGAGCTGGCTAAAGGGGCTCGCTTAATAAGGGAGGCAATGGCCAATTCGCCTGCGGCGCCTAATGGACTATTCACAATAAGTAAGGTTAGAGCAGTACCCTTGCTCCATGATCCCTGCACCTGGTGCGGGCAGCGAAGGTATTAAGAAGAAGCGGAAGCGTAAGCGCCCCGCCAACCGCGGCCCCCAAACTCAAACACAATCGCCATCGGCTACAGCTGCAAAGCCTGCTGTAAAACGTGTATACGCCAAACGCGTAGATGAGGTCAGTGCTGGTGGGCTCGTTATCGATTTTTCAGGGACACGGGGCCTGTTGATCGGTCGAATTGATCATAAAGATGCAACAGGAACTCGGTTGCTGTGGTCTCTGCCAAAAGGGCACATCGAGGAGGGTGAGACTCCTGAACAGGCAGCCATCCGTGAGGTATCTGAAGAGACGGGTATTACCTCTGCCATTACACGTTCCCTTGGTGTTATTGATTTCTGGTTCATGGCCGGTGGCAAGAGGATTCACAAAACCGTACATCACTACCTTTTCTCTGAAGTTGGTGGCGAGTTAATGGCACAAATTAGCGAAGTTGATGAGGTTGCATGGTTTCCATTGGGAGAGATTGTGGAACGACTTGCTTATCCCGATGAGAAGAAATTAATTGCTCGAAGTGCTGGGTTGAAAATATGAAAAAACTCTGGGGCTTAGCTCTATGTTTTTTCTTTATCTTCGCACCGTTGCAATCTGCTCATGCTGAACCAGTTCGCGTATATATCACCGATGTAGTGCACCAAAACCTTAAAGGTGAATTCAGAAATGACGACTTGGCACAAGAGTTAACACCCTCTGGAAAATTAGGCCAATTAGTCTTTACTCCAATCAAGAGTTCTAAGATCTGGGTGATCGACCCAGCACTGATTGACGAGATTATCTCCATGAGCGGTGACTATAAACTTGCAAACTCAGCCGTGCCGAGCGGGAAAGATATTTCTGCCTCGTGGTTAAAACAGTTAATTAAAGTCAGTGCACACAATGATGTTATCGCTCTTGCATACGGAAACCCTGATGTCGATATGGCCAAACGATTAGCACCAAGTGAGCTAAAACTTTACTACTCCTACGGAAAGGCCGCGCTAGAGATGGCTTTGGGGCGCAATGTCCGAAGCGAGCCAAATGCTAGGTGGAGTATTGGCACCTCAAAACTAAGTTCAGTATTACAACGAGATTATGGTCAAGACCGTAAGGATCTAACGCGCTTATTAAAAGTTGTTAACTCACCGGATTTATTTAAACTGCGGATGCGTTTGGCGGGATTGCTCTCACCACAGTTGGATTCTGAAGGCCGAGCTTATTTTTCGATAACCGCTAGATCTGCAGCCACTGCGCAAGTACATAACCTGCGCGTAAACGCTGGCAAATACCAACTCACAACGGAAAAGGCTAATCTCCCAGTAACTGTCATTAATGACTTCCCGGTGGAAGTGACAATTAATATTCAAATGCTCGCAACTAATACCAGAATTGTTGTAGAGGGCTTTAAAGAGATTAAGCTGGCTGCAAACTCTAAAGCTCAGTTAGTCTTAAAAGCTCAAGTAATCGCCCCTGGCCAGACAATGATCTACGCTCAAATAACAAATGCGGCTGGCGATGTAGTTGTGCCGGCGACGACGCTAGCGCTCAATGCCACCGTTATCGACTCGCGTGTTACGTGGTTTACAACGGGAGCGGCGATACTTCTCTTACTAGCTGCAATTACTCAAAGTGTCCGGCGAGTACGAAGGGGGCGTCAGAATGAAGTCAGATGAGGTATTTCGCGCCTCAGGGATTATGGCCCTTGGAACAATTATTTCTAGAATCACTGGTTTTATTCGTGGGGTTCTCATTGTGGCCGTTCTTGGAACGGCCTTGCTTGCCGACACATACAACGTTGCTAACACAATGCCGAATATCTTGTATAACTTATTAGTTGGTGGTGCACTCACGGCGATCTTTATCCCGCAGTTAGTTCGCGCTTTTGACCACGAAGATGGTGGAGATGGTTTTGCTTCGCGTCTCATCACAACTATTTCACTTATTTTATTGGTGTTAGTTGCCGTGGGTGTCTACTTTGCCCCTGCATTAGTGCGTTTGTATGCACCTGAGTTCTTCACAACTGGCTTTGAAGTTGAGAAAGAGATCGCCATCGCATTTACTCGCTACTGCTTGCCTCAGATTTTCTTTCTTGGACTTTTCACGATGCTGGGTCAAGTTGCTAATGCTCGAGGCTCATTCGGGCCTTTGATGTGGGCTCCGATCGTTAATAATTTGATTGGCATAGTTTTGTTTGGCAGTTTCTTGCTGTATTCGACAAAAATCTCAGTTGAGACTATTACACCGTTACAGATTCAAATATTGGGGTGGGGAACAACTTTAAGCGTGGTTATGCAGGCCTTGGTTTTAATACCGGTAGTTAAACGTCTTGGAATTAAAATCAGACCGCGATGGGGCTTTGCTGGTTTAGGAAAATCATTTGGTTTAGCTGGGTGGACATTGTTATATGTCTTAATTTCACAGTTGGGATATTTAGTTACTGTTAACGTCGCAACAAGCGCGGCGGTTCGAAGCGCTCAAGACGGGATTTCGCGAGGGGTTGGTTTTACTCCGTACACATATGCTTATTTTGTTATGTTGTTACCTTACTCAATTGTAACTATCTCAATAATTACAGCGATATTGCCTCATCTATCCCGCTTGGCATTGGATAAAAATAGTGCAGAGGTGCGTGTTCAGTTAATTAGAGCGATTAAATTCGTGGGAGTAATTACGATCCCCAGCGCAGTTGCATTTCTCTTCTTTGGCCCCTTAATTACTCAGGTTATTTTTGTAGGTATCCCCGCGCAAGACTCTAGGTATATTGGCTACGTACTATCGGCGCTGAGTTTTGGTTTGGTAGCTTTCTCAATTAATTTAATTCTAATCCGTGGTTTCAACGCATTTGAGGACACCCGAACTCAGGTGGTTTCTATCTTTATAATCAACGTCATCTCTGTTGGGCTCTCATATTTATTTCTTCACCTGCTTAAGAATCAGTGGGTGACTATTGGTCTTGGGGCTGCTTTCTCGATCAGTTACATCATTGGTCTTCTGATCACTTTGTCACTATTAAAAAAGCACACTGGCGTAATTGATGTTAAAGAGTTTTTGGGCCAGCACCTTCGCTTGCTTGGCGCTGCCGTTGGTGTGATGGCGCCCTTGTTTGTACTCACCCAATATATTTCCTGGGTTGGAGTTGAGTTAACTCCACTATCGCGCGCCGGTGAGTTGGCGATAGTGATGGTTATGTCCTTTCTTGGCTACCTGGTCGCTGGACGAGCGGTGGGTGTTCCTGAGATTTCAATGATTCGCCAATTATTTGACTCGTTTGCCAAGCGTTCATCAAGTAGTGAGTAAAATGTTCCTATTACGATTTATAAGGAGTGCTTGTGACTGAAGTTAGAGATGTTGTAATTGTCGGATCTGGGCCAGCTGGATATACCGCAGCGATCTATGCATCTCGTGCTCAACTGAATCCGATTATTTACGAGGGCTCTGTAACCGCAGGTGGCGCGCTAATGAATACGACCGAGGTGGAAAACTTTCCAGGTTTTGTTGACGGTGTTATGGGTCCAGATTTAATGGAGAATATGCGTAAACAAGCCAAGCGTTTTGGCACGCAGTTAATAACTGATGACATTGTAGAGATGGATTTGATTGGTGAAATCAAAACCTTAGTAGATGGCTCTGGAAATACCGTTAAAGCTAAATCTGTAATTCTGGCTATGGGCTCTGCATACCGCGAGATTGGATTAGAAAATGAGAAGCGTTTATCAGGCCATGGCGTGTCTTGGTGTGCAACATGTGATGGTTTCTTTTTCCGAGACCAGGTTATTGCGGTAGTCGGTGGGGGGGATTCAGCAATTGAAGAGGCTAACTTCTTAACAAAGTTTGCCAGTAAGGTTGTATTGATTCATCGACGGGATTCATTTCGCGCATCTAAAATTATGGCCGATAGAGCACTTGCTAATCCAAAAATTGAACTTCTTTGGAATACCGAGGTCATTGATGTGCTTGGAGAGTCAAAAGTGTCGGGCTTGAAGCTGCGAAATACAGTAGATGGCAGCGAGAGTGAGCGCGATTTAACCGGCTTATTTGTAGCCATTGGACACATTCCGCGGAGTGAGTTGATCACATCACAAGTGACTCTCAATAGCGAAGGTTACGTTGAGGTAGATGGGCGCTCAACTCGAACAAATATCCCCGGTGTTTTCGCATGTGGTGACCTTGTGGATCACACATATCGTCAAGCTATTACTGCAGCAGGCTCGGGCTGCCAAGCCGCCCTTGATGCTGAAAAATATCTATCACACCACTAAAGTTCCTTTATTAGATTATGAGATTTGGAGATTGAGCATGGCAACAATAAATGTTACGACCGCTACTTTCGATGCCGAGGTTTTGAAGAGCGCCACGCCTGTTCTTGTTGATTTTTGGGCTGAATGGTGTGGTCCCTGCCGTGCAGTAGGGCCTATTCTTGAAGAGATTTCAAATGAACATGGTTCGAAGTTAAAAATTGTGAAACTTAATACTGACGAAGAGTCGGCCATTGCCATGAAATATGGAATCAATTCAATTCCAGCAATGTATGTTTTCGTTAACGGTGAAGTTGTTAAACAAATCGTCGGCGCGCGTCCAAAACCTGCAATGTTAAAAGAGCTTGAAAGTTTCATCGCTTAAGTTTTTTTAGGTAGAGCCGATGCCGGAGTTAAATGAATCTCAGATACGCTCATTTCAACAAAGCCGTGGTTTAAACGTCACTGGTGTTATTGATGCTGTTACTTCTCGTGCACTTGAAGAGGCTCGCTGGAAACTTGGGGATCGCTCTTTAAACTTGCAGGATCCACCCTTAATGCGTGGCGATGATGTTGCAGCACTGCAATCGAGATTGACTGAAATGGGTTTTGATTGCGGCCGCGTTGATGGGATTTACGGATACCGCTCAGAGGCGGCCGTGAAAGAGTTCCAGCGCTCAGTTGGAATAGCTGTTGATGGTAAGTGTGGGCCAGCAACAATTATAGGTTTGCTCCGCCTAACAAGAATCGTATCTGGAGGGGCTCCAACCGTTATGCGCGAGAGTGCAACGCAGCGAAATCGTGGGCCAGCACTTGCCAATAAGGTTATTGTTTTAAATCCAGATAGTGACGATGCACTTATTTATGATGTTGCATTAAGAACTGAGGGGCGACTTCTCGCATTGGGTGCCTCTGTTTTCTTAACGCGTGGTATTTCAAATAGCCCTTCCGAAACTGAACGAATCGCATTCACAAATCAAAGTGGTGCCGATTTAATGATCTCTCTCCATCTTGATAGTTATAAAAACGAAGTTGCCCACGGGGCGGCAACTTATTTCTATGGAAGTGACGCGCATGGTGTTCACTCAATCGTTGGAGAGCGGTTTGCCTCATTAGTTCAACGAGAGATTTGCGCTCGAACAGATTTAGTTAACTGTCGTACTCATGCCATGGCTTGGGACTTACTGCGTTTGACTCGTGCCCCTGCGGTGCAGATTGACTTGGGGTACTCAAGTAATCCAGGTGATGTTGAGAGAATTTCTCGCCCTGACTTTCGTGATGTGATTGCTGAGTCGTTAGTTATCGCTATTCAACGGCTTTATTTAGCTGCCGAAGACGATGCCAAGACTGGAACGCTGCGGATCTCTGATTTACGCAAGGCTGGTATCCGGATTTAAATAGTGTCCTGGCTTAAGCACTCTTGTGGCAGACTTGGGCCATGTCGGAAATCACCAATCGTTTTGCAACTGGAGCTCCTCAAAATTTAGAGGAGCGCTTTGCAAGTCGGGCTGCCCATATGAAGCCAAGTGAGATTCGCTCCTTATTTGCCGTGGCATCTCGTCCAGAGATCGTCTCGTTAGCGGGCGGAATGCCGAATCTCTCGGCCTTCCCAATGCCGATGATGGCCGATGTAGTTTCCAAGTTGGTTTTAACAAATGGTGCCGAGGCCCTTCAATACGGCAGCGGTCAAGGCCACCCCAAACTTCGTGAGCAGATCTGCGAAGTAATGGCGTTGGAGGGAATCCGTGCCAACCCCGATGATGTTTTAGTTACTACTGGCTCACAACAAGCCTTGGATTTAATCTCACGTATCTTTATCGATCCGGGTGATGTTGTACTAGCTGAAGCTCCATCATATGTAGGGGCTCTTGGAACTTTTCATCAATATGAGGCTTCGGTAGTCCATGTTGAGACCGACGACTCTGGTTTAGTCCCTCAAGGCCTGCGTGATGCGATCATTAGTGTTCGTGCAGCTGGGCGCAAAATCAAATTTCTCTACATGATCCCAAACTACCAAAATCCTTCGGGGGTCTTGCTCCCGGCCGAACGCCGAACCGAGATTTTAAATATCTGCCGTGAAGCTGGGATTTTTGTTGTTGAAGACAATCCATATGGGCTCCTAGGTTTCGATAAACCCTCTCCAAATGCCATGCGCGCCGAGGACTCTGAAAATGTAATTTACCTCGGTACTTTTTCAAAAACTATCGCTCCTGGACTTCGAGTTGGTTGGGCACTTGTTCCACCCTCATTGAAGGAGAAATTAGTTATTGCTAGCGAGTCATCGATTCTCTGTCCATCTAATTTTGCGCAACTTACAATCTCAAGTTACTTAGCTGAGCAGCCGTGGCGCGATCAAATCGCCTCTTTCTGCGATTTATATAAGGCTCGTCGTGATGCAATGTTGGAATCTCTTGATGAGTATTTTCCAGCCGTCGCTAAATGGACTAAGCCTGGTGGTGGTTTTTATGTCTGGGTAACATTGCCACCTGAAATTGATACAACCGCATTAATGCCAAAGGCGATTGTTGCAAAGGTCGCTTATGTTCCGGGTACAGCCTTCTATGCCGATGGTTTCGGTTCGTGGTCTCTACGCCTGTCGTACTGTTATCCAACTCCAGAGCGTATTCGTGATGGAGTTAAAGCTTTAGGCGGAGTGATTAAAACTGAGATGGATCGCCGCGGGAGTGGACAACTTAATTAACCCTGAATGGCTTTAGTAATTCTCTTTAAATCTTCAACTCCGGCAAACTCAATAACTATGCTTCCTTTTTTCACACTACCTTGAATTGAAACTCGTGTATCTAATGCATCGCCAATAAGATTAGCGATCTCATTAAATTCAACAATGCTTGATGTTGTTGTGGTCAGTTTCTTCTTTTTACTTGTAGGTGCGTCTTTCGAAATCGCCTCTTCTACTGCGCGCACACTTAAACCCTCATCAATAATCCTTTTTGCTAAAGCTTCAATCAAGTATGGATCACTTAACCCTAATAAAGCACGGGCATGACCTGCAGAAATAGCCCCATTTGCGACTTTAGATTGCACTGAAGTTGGAAGATTCATCAAGCGAATTGTGTTGGAAATTAAGGGACGAGAGCGCCCAAGCTTTTGTGCCAACTCTTCATGTGTGCATTCAAAATCATCGAGTAATTGTGAGTATGCCGCCGCCTCTTCTATTGCATTTAATTGACTGCGGTGAATATTTTCAATCAATGCCTCACGTAGAAGTTCATTGTCTGGAGTTTGTCGAATAATAACTGGGATGTTTTTTAGACCTGCAGCTTTCGCCGCACGGAATCTGCGCTCACCCATGATTAATTCATATTTACCGTTAGTTGTTTTTCTTACAACTGGCGGTTGCAAAATACCGATTTCTTTTATAGATGCGATTAACTCGTTGAGCGCCTCTTGATCAAAGTTTTTGCGTGGTTGTCGAGGGTTTGGGGAGATTAAATTAATATCTACTTCATCTTGAACTCCGACCTCTTGACCTGCAACGGTTAAAGAAGTTGGAATTAATGCATCAAGATTTGTACCAAGACCACCACGGCGTACCATTATGCAATCTCACCTTCGCGCTTGTAGTTAATTGAAACAACATTCGAATCAAATGCTTTTGCGCGTGCTGCTAACTCGCGCGCTACCGACATATATGCAATCGCCCCTGGTGAAGATGCGTCATACGTCATCACTGTTTGATTAAACCCTGGTGCCTCTGAAACACGTACTGCACGCGGAATTGGAATATCGATTAACTCTTGCGGATAGTGTTTGCGAATCTCATCTGCGACATCATTTGCAAGACGTGTTCGCCCATCAAACATTGTTAATACAAAAGTTGAAAGTTTTAACTGGGCGTTTAAACGCTTCTTAACTAAATCAAAGGTTTTTAGAAGCTGCGATAGGCCCTCTAGTGCGTAGTACTCGCATTGAATTGGAATGAGCATCTCTTTGGCTGCGGTAAGTGCATTGATTGTCAGAAGACCCAAACTTGGAGGACAGTCGATGAAGATGTAATCCAAGACCTCCCCTTGCTCGGCACGCACTGCCACTAACTCTTCAATGGCCTCTTTAAGGCGCATCTCTCTGGCGACCATCGGCACTAACTCAATCTCGGCCTGAGCCAGTGATGTATTTGCCGAGACGCACTCCAGCGATGGAAAGCCCTTTACTCGTTGCGCTGTTTGCGCAAGGCTCATCTGACCCATGAGCACCTCGTAGATTCCAGGGTTCTCGTGGTGTTCGACTCCAAAGGCGGTAGAGGCGTTGCCTTGGGGGTCGAGATCGATAACTAGCACCTTTAAGCCACCCATCGATAGCGCAGCGGCTAAATTCACGGTCGTTGTGGTCTTTCCAACCCCGCCCTTTTGGTTTGCGACGGTGATAATGCGCAGGCTAGATGGCCTATCCATCGCCTCTTTTAGGCGGCGGGTCCCGACGACTGGCTTGGTTTCACGTGAATCATTCACAGGGCTTAGTTAAGCACCTTTACGCACTTCAACGATACGACCAGGCTCAATACCCTCAAGAGATACCTCGTGGAGGAGCGCCTTTGCGACGGTTTTCATCTCCTCTTCCGCCGATTTGCCCTTGATCGCCATCAGCGAGCCCCCTGTTTTAAGAAGGTGCCAGCTCATCCTCTTTAGTTTTTCTAGAGGCGCGACCGCTCTTGCGGTGACATAGTGGGCCGTTGAGCGCACATCTTGAGCCTGCCCTCTAATGACCTCGATATTGAGGCCATCAGTTGCCTCTTTTAAGAACTCAACTCGCCGCTCTAGGGGCTCAATCAGGGTTACTTTGAGATCGGGTCTGGCGATAGCTATAACGATCCCTGGTAGGCCGGCGCCTGAGCCGACGTCGAAGAGTATAGAGCCCTCTTTTAAGAGCTCTGTTACTGGGAGGCAGTTGAAGATATGGCGCTCCCAGATCCGCTCCGCCTCACGGGGGCCGATTAATCCACGTTCAATCCCTGGGCCTACTAAGAATTCAGCGTATGCCTTGATTCGAACGCTATCTGGAAAGTAGCGCTCAATGAGGGTTTCACGTGAAACATCCACCTATGCGCTATAGATAACTACGTAGCGATGTGGATCTTCTCCATCGGACTCGCTTGTTAGGCCGAGCTCTTGAATCGTATCGTGGATGATTTTGCGCTCGAAGGCGTTCATAGGTGCCAATTTGATGGATTTACCAGTTGATTTCGCCTCTTCGGCCATCTCCTGGGCGAGCTTCTTGAGCTCTACCTTTTTATTGCTGCGAAAGTTGTCGATATCGAGCATAAGGCGGGAGCGCTCTCCGGTTGAGGTTTGAACCGCTAAGCGGGTCAGCTCTTGAATCGCATCTAAAACCTCGCCCTCGCCACCGACTAAGTGGCGTAGCTTTCCTCCAACAATGGCAAGTGAGGCACGGTCGTTCTCGACATCGATGTCGATATCCCCATCAAGATCTGCGATATCTAAGAGCGCCTCTAAATAGTCGGCGGCGATATCGCCCTCCTCCTCAAGACGGGCGACGCCCTTTACTGGTTTGGTGTCGCTGTTTTCGGCGACCTCTACCGCTTCAACCACGGCCTCTTCTGTACTACTTGCCTTTGCCTTAGTTTTTGCCATTTTTCGCTCTCCCTGTCGGGTTTGTAGTAAATTAATATGTATTGGGGTGATTTGTCCTAATTAGACAGATATTACTTATTTTTCTTCTTCTTTTTTGGTTGGTTTCGTTGTCCTTTGAGATCTACCGTCGGATCTACCTGCTCTGCCTCTGGGGTTTCAATCACACCGCTTCTTTTAGCTTTCTTATGTTGAAGCTCCTCGTAAGCAGGTGATCCCGGTGTTGGGTTTCGTTTAATGACATAGAACTGTTGTCCCCATGTCCAAAGATTTGTCGTCGACCAATAAATTAATACTCCGATTGGAAAATTAACACCTGAAATAGCGAAAATAATGGGAAACGCGTACAACATAATTTTTTGTTGTTGCAACATCATATTGTTGCTGGAATCCATTTTTGGCATTCCTTTGAGCATCAACTGGCGTTGAGTAGTGAAAGTTGTTAGCGACATAAATGAGATTAAAATAACGGTGACTATTTTTACTGTAGTGATATTCGTACCAAGAAATGTATCTGAAATTGGTGCGCCGAAGAACTTTGCATTAGCTGCGCTCACAACGTCGGCCTGGGTTAATACACCGTGTTTGATTGGAGGTGTTTTTCCAATTCCATTTAGAACAGTAAATAGTGAAAAGAATATTGGTGCTTGGGCCAGAATTGGGAAACATGAAGCTAGTGGATTTGTCTTGTGCTCTTTGTAGAGCTTCATCATCTCTTCTGATTGCTTTTGTCGGTCGTCTTTGTATTTCTTTTGGATTTCCTTCATGTGTGGTTGAAGGGCGGTTAATGCGCGCTGGCTTTTAATTTGTTTAACGAAGAGAGGAATTAAAATTACGCGAATTAAGATCACAAGACCGACGATGGCAAGAGACCAAGACACTCCGCTGTCGGTGCCAAAGATTGGTGAGAGTAGGTTGTGGATTGTGACAATGACCCAAGAAACCGCGATATATAAGGGGTTTAGCACTGTATTCATCTATTAAACTCCAACCTTTTCTTTTACTGCATAGTCAACGCCACCATGTGACCATGGATTACATCTCAATAAGCGCCAAGCGCTCATTGCAATACCTTTGATTCCATATGCTTCTATCGCTGATACTGCGTAGCTTGAACATGATGGGTAGTACTTACATCGTGGGCCAAACATAGGTGAAATCCATTTTTGATAGAGTTTAATTGGCGCAATAAGAAATCTCTTCATTTCTTGTTTGCCCTATCGTTTACTTTTCGAACTAAGTGATTAACAACTTCGGTGATTTCAATTTGGCAGTTTGCGGTAGCCGACTTATTTAATCCCCGTATAACCAGCAATCCTCCCGCTGGAAGTTTTAAATAATGCTCGCGTAAACAGTGGCGGATTTTTCGGGCTAACCGGTGACGCGCAACTGATCCGCCGACAGATTTGCTAATAATTAATCCTGCGCGGGCAGGCTCGGTTGAAGATGTGTTTATATACAAATAGCCGACAAAGTTGGCTGATGAATATCGAATGCCGCTCTTAGTTGCGCGGGCAAAATCGCCGCTCTCAGTAAGCCGTGCTGTTTTCGCAAGCACGAATCTCTGCCTTAATAAACCTTATGCCGAAAGTCGGGCGCGACCTTTAACGCGGCGAGCGGCAAGAACGGCGCGACCTGCACGAGTTGCCATGCGGGCACGGAAGCCGTGCTTTTTGGCGCGACGACGTGTATTTGGTTGAAAGGTACGTTTTGTCATGTGGAGCTCCTAAGAAATATGAAAATCTAAGCGGTTAGAAATACGGGGGAAGCGAGGGTGTAACGGTAGAGGTCTGGGGATAAGCCGGTCAAACTCAACTTTCTCCCTTTGCTGCCCTATTCTACTGTGGATAACTAGTTGCTTTTTTTCCGTTTTCGCTCTACTTTTCGACTCCCTCCACAGGTTCTCCTGGATCGAGGGGTATTTAAGGGCTCAACCTGAGGTTTAGACCACAGGTTGTGGATAACCTTGTGGATAAAGAAAGGGTGGCTCGTGGACGTTAAAGAGATCGAGCTTAGCTCTTTGTGGGGTCGGGTTATTGAAGAGGTCGCCTTAGATGCACCTCAACACCGCGCCTTCCTTCAGCTATCTAAGCCGCTAGGACTGCTTCACAATAGCGATCAAACAACTCTACTTATCGCTACACCAAACCCTTTCGCTAAAGATGTTTTAGAGAGTCGTCTACGTAATGCGGTGAGCGAAGTTCTCACCCGTGAGTTAGGTGAAAAAACTAATATTGCGGTCACTGTCGATGAGACCCTTGAGAGTATTGGTTCGCCAATTGCTGAGATTGATATCGATTTTGTAGTTCCTAAAGTGGGTACAGGTCGCGATGACGCACCGGCCCAAAATATTCAAAGCGGTGAGCTCTCTCAATTAAACCCTCGATACACTTTTGAAAAATTTGTTGTTGGCTCTTCAAATCGTTTTGCTCACGCCGCAGCCGTTGCAGTCGCTGAAGCACCAGCTAAAGCTTATAACCCTTTATTTATTTATGGTGAGTCTGGGTTGGGTAAAACCCACCTCCTGCACGCTATTGGGGCCTACGCTAAAGAGTTATATGGAAATGTTCGAGTGCGTTACGTCTCTTCTGAAGAGTTTACAAATGATTTTATTAACTCGATTCGTGATGACAAGGCTTCGGCCTTCCAGCGCCGGTACCGAGATTTAGATGTTTTAATTGTGGACGATATTCAATTCTTGGAGAATAAAGAGCGAACACAGGAAGAGTTCTTTCATACTTTCAATACTTTATATAACGCAAACAAGCAGATTGTTATCTCAAGCGATCGTCCTCCAAAACAGTTAACAACTTTGGAAGACCGTCTACGTAGCCGTTTTGAGTGGGGTTTAATTACAGACATTCAACCTCCGGAGTTGGAAACCCGTATAGCGATTCTTCGTAAGAAAGCTGCGCAAGATAAATTAAATGCCCCTGACGATGTTTTGGAATATATAGCTAGTAAAATCTCCTCGAATATTCGTGAGCTTGAGGGGGCCTTGATTCGAGTAACCGCCTTTGCCTCTTTAAACCGGCAAAGCGTTGACCTCTCGTTGGCCGAGATAGTTTTAAAGGATTTAATTCCTAACGAGGGAAACCCTGAGATCACGGGCGCCACAATCATGGCTCAGACAGCCGTCTACTTCTCCCTCACAATCGATGACCTCTGTGGAACCTCGCGCTCGCGTGTTTTAGTAAACGCTCGTCAAATAGCGATGTATCTCTGCCGGGAGCTAACCGAGCTCTCGTTACCAAAAATCGGCCAAACATTCGGCGGGCGTGACCACACCACGGTTATGCACGCCGACCGCAAAATCCGTCAACTAATGGCTGAGCGCCGGTCTATCTATAACCAGGTAACCGAGCTCACCAATAGAATTAAGCAGCAGGCGCGGTAAAGGGTAAAAGGTCGGAATTGTCCTTTTTGATATTACTTGCCCCCAGATGGGGATAAGTTGTGGATAAACAGGTTAATACCTGCGTTTTGTGGGGATAAGTGTGGTTGATTATCTTAGGGATCGAGGGGAGAAGCATATGGTCGGTGGTGCCATCCACAGTTTCCGTTGCTTTTCCCACAGCTTTTCTTTTGGTAAACACCGCTTTGAACAGGGGTTTCTCTCTCTTTCCACATTAATTACCTCTGGTTACTACGACTACCTTTATAACTATAAATCTAGGTGTGAAAAGAACCTTTCACTGAATTGGGGCAGAGCATGAAGTTCACAGTTGAGCAGTCGGCGTTAACCGATGGTGTTAATTGGGTATCTAGGAGTTTATCCACCCGTCCAATCAAAACAGAGCTGCTTGGAATCGTTATCGACGCAACTGGAGATCAGGTTTATCTCTCAGCCTCGGATTTAGAGACTGCGAGCAAAGCTCATTGCAACGCCGAGATTAAAGAGGGCGGAAAGGTTTTAGTCCCAGGCAGGCTTTTAGCTGAAATCTCACGATCGCTTCCAAATAAACCAATCACCTTCACTCTGGAGGGAACTAGAGTGTTAGTAACCAGTGGCAGCGCTAAATTCACCCTTCCAACCCTGTCGATCGATGAGTATCCAAACCTTCCAACACTCCCAGACACAACAGGAGTTATCCCGAGTGATGTCTTTGCTACAGCGGTAGCTCAAGTGGCGGTAGCGGCAGGACGCGATGACTCCCTACCAACTCTCACCGGTGTTCATGTGGAGATTAATGAAGAGAGCGTAACTCTGGCAGCCACCGACCGTTATCGCTTAGCAGTTCGCGAAATTCAATGGGAGCCTACAACCCCAAACTTTTCCACTACAGCACTACTTCGTGCACGAACAATTGCCGATGCAGCGAAATCACTTACCGGAACTAAAAATGTTTCAATCTCATTTGCTCCACCAACTAGCAATGATCGTTTAGCGGGCTTTGCAAGTGATGGAAAAACAATGACATCGAGAATGCTAGATGGAAACTTTCCTCCATACCGTCACCTACTCCCACAAGAGATCACAACGACGGCCCTTATCGAAGTTGCAACACTTTTAGATGCTGTAAAACGAGTAGCACTTGTCACCGATAAAACAGTTCCGTTGCGCCTAGATTTTAACAACAACTCACTCTCACTAGAGGCAGGTGCTGGAGAAGAGGCACAAGCAACTGAAGCGATAGAGATTTTACTAACCGGGGAACCTATAGCAATCGCATTCAACCCAACATTTTTAGCCGACGGGTTAACAGCTGTTGGAACTAAATTCGTTCAAATCTCATTTACTGGACCAAACAAGCCAGCGATTTTAATGGGTAAAAGCGATAAAGATGGCGCACTCATTGAAAACTATCGTTACTTGTTAATGCCAATGCGCTACGCCTCATAATTAAAAAGATTTCTGTATGCGTATTAACAAGTTGGCGTTAACCAACTTTCGATCCTACCCCTCTTTAGAGTTAGAGTTGGCTCCGGGAGTTATAACCTTTATAGGAGATAACGGCTCAGGAAAAACAAATATCGCTGAAGCGTTAATTTATTTATCTTTTCTATCATCACACCGTGTCTCAAATAATATTCCGTTAATTGCCTTAGGCGAGCAACAAGGGATTATTAGGGCAGAGATTGAAAGAGACGAACGTGTTTTACAAATCGATCTAGAGATTAATGCAACAAAGGCAAACAGAGCTCGAATCAACTCAAACCCCGTCCGAAGCCAGCGTGAAATTTTAGGCGCTTGCCAAGTCGTCTATTTTTCACCAGAGGATTTGGATTTAGTTCGCGGGGAGCCTGGAAACCGCCGCGATTTTCTCGATCGCTTGTTAATAACTCGATCTCCTAGATTAGCCGGCGTTATTGCAGATTACGAACGCGTTGTTAAACAGCGAAACGCATTATTGAAAACCAGGGCATCGACTATCGCGCTTGAACCTTGGAATGAGCAACTTGTTAATTTCGGCGCCCCACTTACCGCTGAGCGGATCGCGTTGATTGAAGCATTAAACCCTTGGGTTACTAAAAACTACGAAAACCTTAATGAAGTCAAACCCGCCTCAATTTCCTATAAGTGCAGCACAGAAGGCGTAAGCAGCAATACTGAGACGAACATTATTGCTTTAACAAACAAACTTGAAGAGGTTGCATACCAAGAGATAGAGCGCGGAGTGACGTTAATTGGCCCACATCGCGATGATCTCCATTTACAACTTGGAGATTTCCCAGCCAAAGGTTATGCAAGTCACGGCGAATCATGGTCTATGGCAATCTCTTTACGGATTGGCTCATTCAATCTTTTAAAAAGCGAGGGCGCCGAACCTATTTTAATTCTTGACGATGTTTTCGCTGAGTTAGATACTTCTCGCAGGGTTCAATTGCTGGCCGCTACACATATTGCTGAGCAGACAATTATCACTGCCGCAGTTGAAAGCGATCTTCCTGCAGAGCTACTAACACAAAAGTTTTACGTAACACCAGGAGTGGTTAAGAAGGGAAGAGGTTAATGACTAAACGCGATTTAGCTCTCGACCTTTTTAAAACATTTAAATCTGGTGTTACACGCAAAAAAAGTAAACCTGCTCCAACACAACGCCCACCACAAGTGGGTGACCCAGAGTTAATTGGAGAGGTATTAAGCGGATTAATTTCAGAGCGTGAATGGAACAGTGGCTTAGCCGAGGGGAATTTATTTGTTACATGGGCAAGCATTGTTGGACAAGACATCGCTCAACACGCCACCCCGATTTCAATCTTTGAAGGAACATTAACGGTTCAAAGCTCATCGACTGCATGGGCAACACAGTTAGGACTCGTCTCGGCCGAGCTCCTGGCAACGATCCAAAACGATCCCTCCGGGGCCACGATTAAGAAACTCGTATTTACAGGCCCGAATGGGCCAACGTGGAAAAAAGGGATTCGCACCATACGCAACGCTAGAGGCCCACGAGACACCTACGGCTAATAGGAACCCTCACCTCTGCGCTCAACGTTCGGCTATGCCCACACACAGCCCTTTTCTTGGGTATTTCTTCGAGCAATTTCCCTATAGGATAAAGGCTTGCAGGTGGAAATATCCCCTCCAGAAGCCTTTATGAGGGTTTTGGGTGAACACAGCGTGAAGGAGAGTAATGCCAGAGAACTCCTATAACGCCAGCGCAATCACCGTCCTTGAGGGTTTAGAGGCGGTCCGTAAACGCCCCGGAATGTATATCGGATCAACCGGTGAGCGCGGTTTACACCACCTTGTCTATGAGGTTGTCGATAACTCGGTAGATGAGGCGTTAGCTGGATACTGCACAGAAATCAACATCGCTTTAATGGCAGATGGTGGCGTAGAAGTAATAGATAACGGTCGAGGAATTCCCGTAGACATCCACCCAGTTGAAAAAAAGCCGGCACTTGAAGTTGTTCTTACCGTACTTCACGCGGGCGGAAAATTCGGAGACAGCGGCTATTCGGTTTCAGGCGGCTTACATGGTGTTGGAATTTCAGTTGTAAATGCACTCAGTACAGATTTATCAGTTGTTGTACAACGCGACGGAAGTTTCTGGTCCCAAGATTACAAACTCGGTGTTCCAACTGCACCAGTGCAAAAAGGTGTTGCATCTACATCATCCGGAACAACAGTTCGATTCTGGCCGTCAAAAGAGATCTTCGAAACCACTGATTTTTCTTTTGAAGTTTTATCTACACGTTTTCGGGAGATGGCATTTCTTAATAAGGGCCTTATTTTAACTTTAACCGATTTACGCACAGGACATGTTGATGAGAAAGGCGAACAATTAACTGTCCGATATCAATACCAGGGCGGAATTTCAGATTTCGTAAAACATTTAAACTCCACACGTGGCGAGACACACAAATCAATCATCTCTTTTGCCGCAGAGGATGCGAAAAATAGAATTGCACTAGAAGTATCCATGCAATGGAACGCTGGTTTTAGTGAATCCGTGTATACCTTTGCTAACACTATTCACACCCATGAAGGCGGCGCTCACGAAGAGGGTTTTCGAACAGCACTTACATCGGTTGTAAACAAGTTCGGTGAAGAGCAAGGTTTCATTAGAAAAAAAGAGGATCGCTTAACTGGCGACGATGTACGCGAAGGTTTAACTGCGATTGTCTCAATTAAATTAGTTGATCCCCAGTTCGAAGGTCAGACAAAAACAAAACTTGGAAACACAATTGCTAAAACATTCACACAAAAAGTTGTCAATGAAGAGTTAACAACTTGGTTTGAACAAAACCCCAGTGAAGGCAAGGAAATTGTTCGCAAAAGTATTGATGCGGCAGCGGCCCGAGTTGCAGCGCGCAAAGCCCGTGATTTAAGCCGCAATCGTAAAGGTTTACTCGAAGGCCGTGGCATGCCAGGCAAGCTTGCAGACTGTCAATGGACAGACCCAGAAAAATGCGAGCTGTATATTGTTGAAGGCGATTCAGCGGGCGGTTCTACAAAAGGCGGACGCGACTCACGTAATCAAGCCGTACTTCCAATTCGAGGCAAGATTTTGAATGTTGAGAAGGCTCGCATTGATCGAGTGCTACAAAACAACGAGGTGCAAGCTTTGATTACCGCCCTTGGTACTGGAGTGCATGATGATTTTGATATCGCGAAACTGCGCTACCACAAGATTATTTTAATGGCAGATGCCGATGTTGACGGGCAGCATATTCGTACACTGCTTTTAACTTTGCTCTTTCGTTTTATGCGCCCACTTATCGAAAATGGTTTTGTGTACTTCGCTCAACCACCTTTGTATAAATTGAAGTGGGGCGGAAAAGATCCTGTGGAATACGCCTTTAGTGATCGCGAACGCGACGGAATGATTCAAATCGGCTTAGACAACGGCAAGCGCTTACCAAAAGACGATGGAATCCAACGATTCAAAGGTTTGGGCGAGATGCCAGCCAAAGAGCTTTGGGATACAACTATGGACCCAGAACATCGAGTACTTATCAAAGTGATGTTGGAAGATGCGGCAGCAGCCGATGATTTATTCTCAGTTCTTATGGGCGAAGATGTAGAGAAGCGACGCGCCTTTATTCAACGTAACGCTAAAGATGTTAGATTCTTGGATATCTGATGGATGAATTAAACCCAAAGGGGCTAACCTCTTTCGATAAAATTGAAACCGTCGATCTTCAGGTGGAGATGGCGCGCTCCTATCTTGATTACGCGATGTCAGTCATTGTCGGGCGAGCACTTCCAGATGTTAGAGATGGTTTAAAACCAGTACACCGTCGCGTTTTATATGCGATGTATGACGCGGGCTACCGTCCTGATAAGGGTTATTACAAATCCTCACGCATTGTGGGTGATGTGATGGGTAACTACCACCCTCATGGTGACACTGCTATCTACGATTCAGTTGTCCGTTTAGCCCAACACTGGTCGCTTCGATATCTGTTAATCGATGGAAACGGTAATTTTGGCTCTCCAGGTAACGACCCGGCCGCGGCCATGCGTTACACCGAGGCTCGCCTATCTCCCATAGCCATGGAGATGATGCGCGACATTGATGAAGATACTGTCAACTTTGTTCCAAACTACGACGGTCGCTCACAAGAGCCAACGGTTCTCCCATCACGTTTTCCAAACTTATTAGTCAACGGCAGTGCGGGAATTGCAGTGGGTATGGCAACAAATATTCCACCGCATAACCTACGCGAAATTGGCGAAGCGGTGGTTTACACCCTGGAACACCCAGAGCTAAAACAAGATGAACTACTCAATGAACTCTTAAAGATAGTTAAAGGGCCAGATTTTCCAACCAAAGCACTAATAGTTGGACGTGGCGGAATTGAAGATGCTTACCGCACGGGTCGTGGATCAATAACAATGCGTGCAGTTGTGCAAGTTGAAGAGATCAACAAGCGAACATGTTTAGTTATTAGCGAACTCCCATACCAAGTTAACCCAGATAACTTAGCTCTTAAAATTGCAGAGCTTGTCAAAGATGGAAAAATTAAAGGAATCGCCGATGTCCGAGATGAAGGCAATGAGCGCTTAGGGCAACGTTTAGTTGTTGTTCTACAAAGTAGCGCGATTCCGAAAGTAATTCTCAATAACCTATATAAGCACACCCAACTTCAAGATACTTTCGGAGCCAACATGTTGGCACTTGTCGATGGTGTTCCGCGCACACTGCGTTTAGATGAGTTCATTCGTTATTACATCGAACACCAAGTTGAAGTAATTGTTCGACGCACAAAGTTCCGCTTAGCTGAAAAAGAGCGTCGCGCGCACATCTTGCAAGGATACTTAAAAGCTCTAGATGCATTAGATGCTGTAATTGCTTTGATCCGTGCATCGACGACTCCTGAAGAGGCGCGAACAGGTTTGATGAAACTGCTCGATGTTGATGAGATCCAAGCCAACGCCATTCTAGATATGCAGTTGCGTCGAATCGCAGCACTTGAGCGACAAAAAATTAATGATGAATACGACGGATTAATGTCTGACATTGTTGAGCTTAATGCGATATTAGCTAGCGCCGATAAACAGCGTGAAATAGTCAAAAATGAGCTAATTGAGTTAGTCACAAAGTATGGCGATGAGCGCCGAACACAAATCGTTGCCAGCGAGGGTGACTTCAGCGCAGAAGATCTCATTCCAGATCAAGATGTGGTTGTAACAATCACACGCGGCGGTTATTCAAAGCGCACAATGGCAGATCTTTATAGATCTCAACGCAGAGGCGGCCGAGGGGTTAAAGGCGCAGCGTTAAAAGAGGACGATGTTGTTGATCATTTCTTCGTAGCGTCTACTCATGATTGGTTATTGTTTTTTACCAATCAAGGTCGCGTCTATCGTGCCAAAGTCCATGAACTTCCCGATGCGGGTCGAGACGCTCGCGGACAGCATGTAGCAAATTTGATGGCTTTTAAACCTGAAGAGAAAATCGCTCAGGTTCTATCCCTTAAGGATTACACAATCTCCCCATTCTTAGTACTTGCAACCAAAGGTGGTCTTATTAAAAAGACACCGCTAGTTGAGTTTGATTCACCACGCACCGGAGGCTTAATAGCTATCTCACTTAAACCAGGCGATGAGGTAGTTAGTGCCTCACTTATTAATTCAGAGGATGAGCTTTTATTGGTCTCGACCAAAGGAATGTCTCTTCGTTTTACTGCAGACGATGAATCACTACGCCCAATGGGTCGATCTACAAGCGGTGTGATTGGAATGAAATTCCGCGAGGGAGATTCATTACTCACAATGGCTCGCGTTGATAGTGAACTTGCCGCGCACTCATTTGTATTTACTGCAACCGATGGTGGTTTTGGAAAGAAAACTCCGATCGATGAGTATCGACTTCAAGGCCGTGGAGGTATCGGCATTAAAGCTGCCAAGATTGACGAGAGCTCTCGAGGATCACTTGTAAGCGCCCTCGTATTGCGCGATGAGGATGAGGTTTTAGCGATTACATCGGCTGGAACGGTTATGAGAACACCAGCTGCTGAGGTTCGCCAAACAGGCCGAGACTCAATGGGTGTTCGCCTAGTCAACCTTGATGAGGGAGTGGCCTTGGTATCAGTGACTAAAAACAGCGAAGATGAGATTTCCCCGAAAAGTTAGTATGGTTCACACCTGCAGTTGTAGGGCCTAACTCGCCATTTTGGGAGTTAGCGAAGTTCAAGGTAACCTTGCGCTTCTGCATTAGAGAGTGATCTTTTATGCGGGCCTATAGCTCAGCCTGGTTAGAGCGCTTCCCTGATAAGGAAGAGGTCG
>CAFAAN010000013.1_pt1 | contig 28384 bp, 29 predicted proteins | sample 7267611 | NCBI WGS metagenome assembly CAFAAN01 (sample SAMEA6813988, study PRJEB35770) | uncultured Actinomycetes bacterium | biome: Freshwater; feature: Freshwater reservoir; material: water | place: Czech Republic | collected 2017-08-18 | depth 30m m | reverse complement strand
TTCGCGCACTTAGATGCAACAACAGTGTTGTCTCGTCCGATTTCAGAGCTTGGTATCTACCCAGCTGTGGATCCACTTGACTCAACTTCACGCATCTTGGATCCACGCTATATCGGTGAGCACCACTTCCGTGTTGCAAACCGCATCAAGCAGATCTTGCAGCGCTACAAGGATTTACAGGACATCATCGCTATCTTGGGTATCGATGAGCTATCTGAAGATGACCGCGTACTCGTTGGTCGCGCACGTCGTATCCAGCGCTTCTTGTCACAGAACACTTTTGTTGCAAAGGTCTTCACCGGTCTCGAAGGTTCATTCGTTCCACTGTCAGAGACAATCACAGCATTCGAAGCGCTCGCTGACGGAAAGTACGATCACCTTCCAGAACAAGCATTCTTCATGTGCGGTGGCCTCGACGATGTCGAGCGTAGAGCCGCAGAACTCGCGAAGAGCTAAGTAACGGGATAAAAATGGCACTTAACGTCGAACTAGTATCGCCAACACAACAGGTGTGGTCTGGGCAAGCAACTATGGTTTCTGCTCGCACAACAGATGGAGATCTGGGAATTCTTCCAGGTCACACACCACTCTTTGGCGTTCTAGTCGACGGTGCCGTCAGCATTAAAGGCGAAGATGGCACAACGAAAGAATTCAACGTGCAGGGCGGGTTCTTATCTGTTTCAAACGATCGCGTCTCAATACTTACTGAGTCAGTAAATTAGAGATTTTTTAAGAAAAAATAAGAGCGCCTTAGTCTCTGGCGTAATCCTTGGCATCATCGGCAGTCGAATTCTATATTTGTCAGATAGCGATGGAAATTTACTAGTAACAACTTTTTGTATTCTCTTGTCTACGTGTATAACACTTATTCTTTGGGGTTTTGCAAAGAAACTAATCTCTAAATTAGTTATTCGCGAGTGACGTTGGCGCCAAGTGCGCGAAGATCTTCGGCAAAGTTTGGATAGCCGCGATCGATATGAAATGCCCCATCTACTGTGGTTTCACCTTCAGAAACTAATGCGGCCAAAACAAGTCCAGCACCGGCGCGGATATCAGTTGCCTCAACTGGTGCGCCAGATAGCTGAGTAATTCCATCAATGGACGCGTGATGGCCATCGACTGTTACTTGGGCGCCGAGGCGCATAAGTTCGTTGACGAACATAAAACGTGATTCAAAGACGTTTTCAGTAACCATTGAGTGGCCATCTGCAACAGCGTTCATCGCGATAATAAATGGCAGTAAATCGGTAGCAAAACCTGGATAGGGAAGGGTTGCAACATCGGTTGCGCGTGGGCGTTGATTCATCTGAACGCGTATGCCGTCTTGCGTTGAGGTAATAATTGCGCCGGCATGTGCCAATTTTTCCAACATAACTTCCATGTGGTCAGCGCGTGCGCCATGGATTGTGATATCACCTTGCGTCATAGCAGCTGCAAATGCCCAAGTGCCAGCAATGATGCGATCTGTAACTGTGGTGTGATCAGTGGGTTTAAGTTCTGAAACACCAGTAATCGTTATAACCGGTGAACCCAAACCTTCAATCTTTGCTCCCATAGATATCAAGAATTCACCAAGGTCAACGAGATCAGGTTCGCGCGCAGCGTTATCGATCGTTGTTACACCTTTAGCAAGAACGGCTGCGGTCATTAAGTTTTCAGTTGCGCCAACGCTTGGAAAATCTAAATCAATAGTGGCGCCCGTTAAACCATTTGGTGCTTCAGCGATTACATAACCATGTTCAACGTGTGCCTTTGCTCCAAGTGATTCAAGTCCGCGAATATGAAAATCTAAACCGCGTGAACCAATTGCATCTCCACCAGGCAAGGCAACCTCGGCGAGACCGATGCGCGCCACCAAAGGGCCAAGTACATTAATTGATGCGCGCATCTTACGAACTAGATCGTAATCAGCACGATGTTGCGGAATTGCAGGAACATCAATGGTCACAACTGAACCTACGTGCGCGACAGTACAACCTAAGCGAGTGAGCAGATCGGACATGATTTCGACATCTGCAATATCAGGCACGTTGCGGATTGTGGTCTTGCCAACGGCCAACAAGGAGGCGGCCATTAATTTCAGAACCGAATTCTTGGCGCCGGTAACAGTTACTTCACCCTTAAGGCTGGCACCGCCGACTATGCGGAAGCGATCGCTGGTTGCGTTGCCCGAAGATGCCATAAGCCGAGTCTACTTATAAGCCAATCTACTTATAGGCTAGGGCCATGGTTAATTTAACGCGTATTTACACAAAGACTGGCGATGACGGATCAACTTCTCTCGGAGATATGAGCCGCACCTCAAAGAATGATTCACGTCTTGAGGCATATGCCACCGTTGATGAAGCAAACTCAACTATTGGCGTTGTAATCGCAACGGATGAGTTAACAGATGAAATTCGCGCACTTCTGATCCGAATTCAAAATGATTTATTTGATGTTGGCGCCGACCTTTGCACACCAGTAATTGATGCACCAGCCTTTGAACCACTTCGCGTCCTTGAATCACAAGTAACTTATTTGGAAGAACAGATCGATAAGTACAACGCTGATCTAGAACCACTTCGCTCATTTGTATTGCCATCAGGTACACCTGCTGCTGCTCACTTGCATGTGGCGCGCACCGTTGTTCGCCGTGCAGAGCGTCGCACCTGGGCTGCAATTCACGGTTTCGGAACTGGCGTAAATCCTTTAACTGCCAAGTATCTAAACCGTTGCTCTGATCTACTTTTTGTTTTGGCGCGAGTTGCTAATAAGAAAATAGGAGATCAGCTCTGGGTTCCCGGAGCAAACCGCTAACTTTTTAATACTGCGCGGGCAATCTTTTCATCGCGTTCAAATACATAAAGTCTTGGTCCATCTTTAGTATGGACAAGGTTTGCTTTAATCTCTGAAGTCGCCAACTTTAAGCGCATTAACTCCCCTTCTATGTAGTTATTAGGGGATGCGATAACAACAAGTGCGCCGTATTCATCTTCCTTGCCAACGCTAGGAGTACGTTCTATAACTGATTTGCCGCGCTTAAAAGCCCAGATCAAGATAAGTGAGAGTATTCCTACAGCAAAGAATCCACCAAAACTCGATAGGAAAAGTCCGTTATCTATTCCACCTAGCATTATTAACCTTCAGTCTTCTGATATTCGGTGTTCGGGATTGGACCTGATGGTTCACTTTGATTGCAGTCAGCGTTGATATTTGTGACGATTTGTCCTGAACCAATTGCTTCGGGTGTGACCATGAGAATCGTTATTAACTGCTTGGCGGCGCTGCGGGTAACTGATACCGAAACAGTGCCGAAGGTCTTTAGCGTGCGATCCTCAGCCGATGTCGCACCGACCACATCGCCGGTGACTTTCCACCAGCGACAACCTGTTTCTGATGCGACGATAACAGCGCCGCAAGTGAATTTAGTGCAATCCTTAATTTGTGAAGCCAGAGCAGTTTTGGCTGACAAAATGCCGATCAACTCTTTGGTATTTGGAACCTTCAGATACATTTTTGTTTCACCGAGCGGATCTGTTTTAAATCCTGCGGGTGGCCACTTTGGTGAAGGCGAAGGTGAGAGCTTTACGTTCTTCTTCTTTTTCTTAACCGGCGCCTTCTTCTTTGCAGGCGCCTTCTTAGTTGGGCTCGCCTTTGGAGTTGGCGTGACTTTCTTTGCAGTACTTGCCTTCGGAGTTGGTGTGGGGCTCTTCGTTGCAGCTGTTGCCGGCGTAACAGTGATCGCTAAACCAAGAGCTAGAGCAAGAGCTAACTTCTTAGATTTAATCATCGCTGGTCATCCCACTTAAAAGTTCGTATTGAAATAAATAAACCGGCAATTAACCAGGCCAAGATAATTATAAATGTGCGACCAGTTTCCCAATCACCAGCGACTTCACGGGCGGCAAATGAATCTGGCAAGAATACTGAGCGCATTCCCTGAGTCATCCATTTGAGCGGAAAGATTGCGGCAACTTGCTGCATCCAGCCTGGCAAGTCAGTGAAGACAAAGAAGACTCCACTAAAGAATTGCAAAACAATTACGACGGGGGAGACAACAGCAGATGCGCCACGACCGCTCTTTGGAATAACCGAAAATGCGATACCTAGCGCTGTGGATGCGGCGCTGCCAAGCAGAATTAACCAGGCGAAGGTAAACCACTTTGCTGGGTCAGTTGGCAGATTAACACCAAAGAAAAGTATTCCAGCGATTAGTAGTAAGAAGACTTGAATCAACATCGTCACAAAGACAACGATCACTTTGCCGATGAAGTAGCTAGATGCCGGCATTGGGGTACCACGCAAGCGTTTTAGAGTGCCAAAGTCACGTTCCACCGGAATCATAATTGCGAGTTGTTGGAAACCAGTATTTACCAATCCAGATGCGATCATTCCCGCAACGAAATATTGGCTAAAAGTTACGCCGTCAGTTAACTCATTTGTGAAAACTGAACCGAAGATGCCAAGTAACATAATTGGAAAAGCCAAAGTAAATACAACGGATTCGCGTTGGCGCATAAATTGTTTGAGTTCAAGACCACCGCGCGCAATACCAATAGTCAGGGCGCTTGGAACTTTATTTTCACTCATCTTCGCCCCCGATCATCTCTAAGTAAATATCTTCAAGTGAAGCGCGCTTGACTGTGAGTTCGGGAATTTCACCTGGAAAATCGGTGGAGAGTTTGCCAATTAGCGCTGTTGGGTTATCGGTGCGCTCAGATTCAAGACCGTTCGCACCTTTCCACGAGACGGTGGCAAGTGAAGTGGCGCGTCCACCAAGAAGTGCTGGCGTTGAGATTTCAATGATCTGGCCTTGGCTAATTACGCCCACCCGATCAGCTAGAGCTTCGGCTTCATCTAAATAATGAGTGGTGAGCAAAATTGTTGTTCCGGTTTTTCTTAAATCTTCAACTAACGCCCAAAATTCACGACGTGCTTTTGGATCAAAACCTGTAGTTGGCTCATCTAAGAAGAGAAGTTCAGGAGAGCCGATGATTCCAAGTGCAACATCTAAACGCCGACGCTGCCCGCCCGATAAGGTGCGAATTAGCGCTTTAGATTTTTCAGCCAATCCCACTGCAGCCAGAACTTCGTCAACATCCCTTGGGTTGGCATAATATTTAGCAAAATGTGCAATCGTTTCTTGCACGGATAAATCACCGGCATCAGAAGTCGATTGCAAAACAATACCTATCCGATTTCTCCATACTCGAGCTGCTTCGCCTCTAATTGCAGGATCCGTGCCCAAAACCGAAACATCTCCGGCATCGCGCATACGAAAACCTTCTAGGATTTCAACGGTAGTTGTCTTTCCCGCTCCATTGGGGCCAAGCAGTGCAAATATCTCGCCCTGTGCGATTGTTAAATCGATACCGGCAACTGCCTGGGTGGATCCGTAGCTCTTCTTTAGGCCACGGACAGATATCACGTTGCTCATATGGCTACCCTGCCACATTGTTGGCAAAAGTGCGAGAAAATACCTCCATGAGCCCACGCCGCAATTTTCCGAAAGGTCGCAGGCCAAAGAATGAAGAGCGCGATATAGCGACTTCAAATCAAACGATTGAAGAACATGCAGATGGTGATTTTATCGTTCGAAAGATCACAGGATCTAGTGCCAATAAACCTTATCGCTGTCCCGGTTGTGATCAAATAATTCCGATGGCTACTCCACACACAGTTGCATGGATGGATGGCGATGAAGATGGACGTCGCCACTGGCATAACGCATGCTGGGCAAAACGAAATAATCGCAAACCAAATACAGAACGCACACGTAATGCGCCACGTTTTTAAATCAAATTTATAATTTAACCTAGACGTCCATTTAGCAAGCGAGTTAAAGTCACAATTAACTTGTCATTGCCTTTAGTCCGCTTAAAACTGGTAAATGCAATGGGTATCTGGAAACGCGCCTGAACCACGGTGCGCGCATAGGTAAATTCTAAAATACCTTCAGCTCCATGAATTCGGCCATAACCACTATCTTTCACGCCACCAAAGGGCACTGATGCAATAGCCGCAAATGAAATTGTTGAGTTAATTGCCACCATTCCGCAATGCAATTGGCGCGCAATCTTCTTACCTTGGCGCTTAGACCAGATAGATGATCCAAGTCCGTAACGTGAAGCATTTGATAGAGCGATGGCTTCTTCCATAGATTTAACGCGATTGATTGCAATTGTTGGACCGAAAGTTTCTTCTAACATCGCTGTTGAATTCTCTGGGACATCCAATAAAATTACGGGTTCAACAAATGGAGCTTTAACCGAATCAGAGCCACCAAGTGCGGCCTTGGCACCTTTTGCAAGGGCATCATCGATATGTCCTTGAATAACGTTGATCTGCGATGGCATTGTGGCTGGGCCATAATTTCCAACACCAGGTGCGCCTGGGTGAATTTTCTTAGCAACCTTTAGCGCTTCTTCAATAAATTTATCTGCCACGCTTTCATGAACATAAACGCGTTCGGCGCTAATACACGTTTGTCCTGCATTGGACATCGCTGACCAAATAGTGGCATCGGCAGCGCGTTTTATATCAGCATCAGCTGCGATGATTACAGGATCTTTTCCGCCGCATTCGAGCACAACTGGCGTCATAGTGGTTGCACACGTTGCTGCAACTAATTTTGCGGTACGAGTTGAACCGGTGAAGGCCAATTTATCCACGCCGCTTTCGCAGAGATCTTTGCCAGTTGCGCCAAGACCTGTGATGCAAGTGAAGATATCTGCAAATGGGGCAACTTCAGCAAAGGTGCTTGCCAATACCATTCCAACACCTGGTGTGTATTCACTTGGTTTAAATACAACGGTATTACCGGCGGCAAGTGCGTATGAGATAGAACCCATCGGAGTAAAGATTGGATAGTTCCAAGGACCAATCACGCCAACAACACCTACGGGTGAGTGTTCAACGGTTGCAGACATATTTGCCATTAACGCACCAGGAGATCGATGCGAAGCTCGCATAACTTCTTCGGCATGACGCGCCGCCCAACCCAAGTGACCAACTGCAAGGGAAGCCTCCAATTTGGCATCGCTAACTGGCTTACCGGTCTCGCGCGAAACTATTTCAGTGATCTCATCTAACTTAGCAATCAATAAATTGCTCCATTGCAGCAACACTTTGCGCCGTCCTTTAAATCCAAGATCTTGCCAAGCCTTTGATGCGGTGCGGGCGCCGGCAACGGCTCTAAAGACTGTTTCGCGATCAGTAATTGGATATTGCGCAATCACTTCTCCAGTTACGGGATAGTGAGATGCAAATGTTCCGCTGGATAAAGTGGTCATGGGCAAAGACTAGACTCTCCTTTATGTTGCAGCCAGTACGTCCCAGCACTGTTTTGCCGGCGCAGCGCACTCCCTTCACGGTTACTACAGCGGATGGGCAAACTTTAATTGGCGAAGTATCAGCTCCACTGGAAAATTACACGGGAGCCATTCTTTGTTTACATCCACTTCCAACAGCTGGCGGAATGATGGATAGCCATGTTTATAAGAAGGCTGCCAATCGCTTGCCCGCAATGGCCGGCATCGAAGTAATTCGCTTTAACTCTCGCGGCACATCAAGTGAGGCTGGAACCAGCTCAGGTGAATTTGATAACGGAATATCTGAAAAATTCGATGTCGAAGCGATGATGTCCTACTGCTTAGACACGTTGAAGTTAGAAAATCTCTGGGTTGTTGGTTGGTCTTTTGGAACAGATTTAGCGCTGCGTCACGCCAAAGATCCAAGAGTAAAAGGATTGATTCTTCTATCGCCACCGCTTCGCACATCTGATCTTTCAGATCTGCAATATTGGGCAGCCGATGGACGCCCAGTAATTGCACTGGTTCCCGAGCATGATGATTACCTGCAACCGCCACAAGCGATTGAAAGATTTAAACCTTTAACGCAAGTAGAAATAATTCCAGTTTCAGGTGCCAAACATCTCTGGGTTGGTGAACCGGCGGTTCATCGCGTGCTGAGTGAGATAAGTAAAGTTATTGCTCCTAAAAGATTGCCGCTTCCTACCGAGATTTAGCTCCTTATTCCAATTTTCATAAAGCTAGATTAAGGTAAATCTATGAAACCAGTAAAAATCGCTGATTATGGAATTACCGAAGAATTTGGTTATCTACCGAATAACGATCCAGCCAGAAGCCTTTCTGCGGGTAATGAAGAATGGGATCTATTTGGTAAAGACATACCAAAGTTGCTTATGTCCAGCAATTTCCGAAAGCGAGTTACAGAGTTACCAGATTTCAATATTAAAGCTTTAAAAGGCGATGCTGAAATTCAGCGGGCAATGCTGATTTTGAGTTATATCGGTCAGTCATATCAATGGAGTGATGAGTCGCCAGCGACCACGTTGCCGAAGAAGTTAGCCTTACCTTGGTATGAAGTCGGCAAACTAGTTGGAAGGCCACCGATTCTTTCCTATCAAAGTTACGCATCCGATAACTGGCGCAGAATTGATCCACATGGCCCAATCGAATGCGGAAATATTGCATTGCAGCAATGCTTCCTAGGTGGGCAAGATGAAGAGTGGTTTATCTTGATTCATATAGAGATTGAAAAGAAAGCCGGCAAAGCTCTAAAGGCGATAGAAGATGCGCAAGCTGATGTTGCGTCAAATGATGCAGATAAATTACTTTTATCTCTAACAAAACTACGTGAATCACTGGCGGCAATGTATGCAGTTTTATGCCGTATGCCAGAAAAATGCGATCCTTATATTTATTTCCACAGAGTGCGTCCATATATTTTTGGTTGGCGAAATAATCCATCGCTTCCTAAAGGCGTTATTTATGAAGGCGTTGACGAATATAAAGGTGTGGGCCAGACATTCCGCGGCGAAACGGGAGCACAAAGTGCAATTATTCCTGCCATGGATGGCGTACTAGGAATTGATCATGAAAAAGATGAGCTACGGGAGTATTTGATGGAGATGCGTCAATATATGCCTCCACAGCACGTGAAATTTATTGAAGCAGTTGAAGCCGGGCCTTCCGTGCGCAACTTTGTTAAGTCAGCAAATGGCTCAAAATTAATTTCGGTATTTAACGAGTGCGTTGAAATAGTTGCAGATTTCAGAGCTAAACATTTGGAATATGCAGGAACTTATATCCATGCTCAGTCACAGGCGACGCCCGGAAATCCATCTGCTGTTGGTACGGGAGGCACTCCATTTATGGTTTATCTTCGCAAGCATCGCGATGAGACCAAATTACAAACTATCTAAATTAAGAGTTATCTGCGCGCGGAAAAACAACTTCATCAATTATCAAGATAATTGACGCTGCGATTGGTACTGCAAGTAAGCCGCCGATAAGGCCAAGTAGTGATGATCCAATTAGCGCAGAGATAATTGTTACGGCGCCAGGAAGTGCGAGAGTACGCTTCATAATTCGCGGTGTGACTACGTAATTTTCAACTTGTACATAGACAACGTACGCCAGAAATGCGACTAAGCCAATTGAAACCGATTGGGTTAGAGCGATGATTGTCACGACGGAGCAACCTATGAAATGACCGATAAGTGGGATCAACCCACAGACGAGAACAATCATGGCAATCGCAATTGGCGAGGGAAGGGATAGAACGAGAGAGAGCGCAAATACAAAAGTAGCCGCCATAAAGGCAATTGCAATTTGGCTTCCAACGAATGATCCAACTCGAGAGATTACGGCATTTATCAGAAGAGTTAATCGTTCTCTGCGGCTAGCTGGTGCAAAGCGCACACTAAGTTCAACCATTTGAGGAAGTGAGGTAATGAAGTAGAGAGTCAGAATTAGAATTGTTAGAGCAGAGAATGCCCCCGAGAGAACAGATTTTCCAACACCGATCACGCCACCAAAGGCGGAGATAATCAACGTTCCATCAGCAGTGACTTCTTTTAATTTTGCCTGCAAAGTATCAATCACACCGAATTGGTTATTTAAGTCGGCAATCGTTGCATTATTTTCTAGATCGGCTAACAAGGTTGGAGCAGTATTAATCAAGTTTGTGCCTTGAGAAAGCACTGGGGGAACAACTACAGCGATAAAGAATCCAGTAAATATGATTACTGAAACGAAAATAATGGCGACAGAATTTGCTCTGGAAAGACCACGACGTTGAATTGCAACAACCGCTGGATTCAAGCCAGTTGCTAAGAACAGGGCCACGACTATCAAGACAAATATTTGGCTGGTACTGGCAAGTGCGCGCATTAAGACGATTGCAACTAAAGCTCCTAGCGTTGCAACAAATCCAAAATAGAACGGATGTGATCTATCTATCGGATTTCCTTGAGTACCGAAATCTGTTGGTGCTGCGTTTGCCTTAGGTTTACGTTTGATGCGATCTGTTATAGCCATGCGACCTATTCTAAAGCGATATCCTTGCCTTATGGCGCTGCGCATTACGGGATTAGGCGAGGAAATCGCCGCAGTTACTGGGCTGCCGTGGCAAATAAATTTAGAAGAGTGGCCGGAAGATCCAGCGCTTGCAGAAAAGCGCGGTATCTCACGGCACATTGTGCGCCTTGTCCGATCAACTGATGACCCTGATTCAGAAGTCTATGCAGTGAAAGAAACAGTCTCGGAGTTTGCTAATCGCGAATACAAGGCGTTGCGTGAGCTTGCACATTTAGGTGCACCGAGCGTTCAGGCGATTGCTGTAATCGAGGGGCGAACCGATAAAGGTAATGAAGAATTACCATGCGCACTTGTCACTCGTTTTCTCCCCTACTCATTGCCATATCGCGTTCTGCTGAGCGGTAAAGAAGTAACAGCAAATGACATAACCATGATGGCAAATGCGCTTGCGCTTTTATTGGTGCAGTTGCACTTGCTGGGATTTTGGTGGGGCGACTGCTCACTTTCTAATACTTTATTCCGCCGCGATGCCGAAGCCTTTGCCGCCTATCTAGTAGATGCTGAAACTGGAGAGTTTCAAAAATCACTAAGTGATGGACAGCGCGAGCATGATTTAGAAATTGCCCACTTTAACGTGGCAGCAGAGTTAGAAGACTTGGCTCTATCCGGAGTTCTCTATCCAGGCATGGATCCAATTCGCGCTAGTGAAGCAGTTATAAAGCGCTACCACCGAATTTGGAAAGCGCTTAAGGGCAGACAAGTACTTGATCCAAAGGATCGCCATGCAGTCGAACGTGCGATGCGCCAGTTACACGATTTAGGTTTTGCTGTTGATGAAGTTTCAGTATCCCTGGACGGTGAATCTGAAAAGCTTTTTTTCCAGCCAAAACTTGTGGCACCTGGCTATCACCGCAATCGCTTACGCGAATTAACTGGGTTAGAAACTGAAGCACTGCAGGCAAAACGATTGCTGGCATCCCTTGATCGCTTCCGCGGTCGTGAAGAGAGTCCAAAGCCCCCAATGGGCGATTCTGCGCGACGTTGGCTCAATGAAACTTATCGTCCAATTGTTGAGATGATTCCACAGAATTTAACGGGAAGAATTGAAGAAGCTCAGTTCTTCCATGAAGTACTAGAACATCGCTGGTATTTAAGTGAACGTGAAGGCCACGATGTTGGACTAACATTTGCAGCACAGTCATATGTGGCTGATGTGATGCCATTTAGAAGTGATTCCGGATCAGATATGGGAGCTAGAAAATGACCTTGCCTCCTAACTTTGGGCGCGCAGTTGATTTAAGTTCACTTGGAAAACCAAAGCCTGAGGCAACTGGACCAATGCCCGGTACTGAAATCACCCCAGAAAATCTAACTAACCATTTTTTGGCGTTATCAAAAACAAAGCCAGTGGTTCTAATTTGTTGGTCGCCTCGTTCAGTTGAATCTCAAGAAGTAGTAGCAACTCTTGGAAAGTTAGCGCTGGCCGATCAAGATACTTGGGCGCTTGGTCACGTAGATGTTGATGCACAACCTCAGGTTGCGCAAGCGCTGCAAGTACGCGCAGTGCCATTTGCAGTAGCAATTATCAACGAGCAGATGGTTCCACTCTTTGAGCAGGCATACCCAGAAGAACAGATCAGACTGGTCATCGATAAAGTCTTGGCGCTAGCCGCCGAACAAGGTGTGGGCGCTGCTCCGGTTGAAAAGGTTGAGCCTGAAGAAGAAGAAGCGCTCACCGCACTTGATGCGGGCGACTTTGCAACAGCAGAGGCTGCTTATAAAAAATTGTTAGCGCGCAAGCCAGGAGATTCCTTTGCAACCTTGGGACTTGCTCAGACACAACTTTTAGCCCGCACCGAAGCACTTGATGGTGCAAAGATCATGCAAGATGCCATTACGTCGCCTCATGATTTAGAAATACAAATGCAATGTGCGGACATAGAAGTTGTTAGTGGCTATCTGGAACCAGCATTCGCCCGCTTGTTGCGCATTATTCAACTCGTTGATGGCGCTGATCAAAAGAGGGCGAAAGATCGTTTGCTTGAATTATTTGCACTCGTTGACCCAGCAGATCCACGTGTTATCAAGGCGCGAGCAGTGCTAGCAAATGCGCTCTTTTGATGCGCACCATTTCTCCTAAATCAGAATATAGACAACTACAGATTCTTTTCTTTGTATTTGCCATATTTATTATGGCTTGGGTGCCAAGATTTCCAGAAGTTAAAGCTAATTTGGGGTTAAGTAACGGTCAATTTGGCACTTTGATTAGTACTGGAACTTTGGGCGCGCTGGCAAGCCTTTTCTTTACTGGACATATTGTTCATAAATTTGGCACAAAGAAAGTAATTCTAACAAATACAGTTTTAATAACTTTAGTGTTTATCTCCATAGTTCAAACTAAGTCACCAGCCTTGTTTCTAGTGCTAAACGTGGCACTTGGTTGGGGAATTTCGGGTTATCACATCGCTGCTAATGCTCAGGCTTTTCACTCGATGGAGCGCGTAAAAGACTTAACAATTTCACGCCTTCATGGCATCTGGGCTCTCGGTGCGCTTTGTACAGCGATTATTTCCGGACTAGTTGTTGATCGTATTGGTTTAGCACTTCATATTGGCGGACTAACAGTTGCCATGGCGTTGGTAGTTTTTGCTTCCGTTTATAAATTATCTCCCGTTTTAGTCAAGGCAAATGAAGAGAAAGAAGAGCATCTGCCACTGCGCACCTTAATTACTTCGTTTAGGGTCGATTGGTTGGTTAGCGGCGGTCTGCTTTGCGCAGTCTTTCTAGAGTTCTCTACTGGTGATTGGTCTGCCATCTTTACCAAAGAGCGGATCGGCGTAAGCGCAAGTCTGGCAGCCCTTCCTTACATCTGCTTTACGGTCGCGCTGATCGCGGGCAGACTTGGAGCAAACCGAATTACTAAGCGCTTTCAGCTCTATCACACCGTTAGATTTCTAGCCTTAGTAGGTGGATTTGGATTCATTGCATTCATTGCGCTGGCCGTAAATACCCCTTTCGAGCATAAATACTGGGCACTAGCTGCAACCTGTGTTGCATTTGCTTTTGCAGGAGCCGGTTCATCACTGATGGCACCAACTTTTTATACCGCTGGCAATAGACGTTCAAACTTGCCGAGCGCAGTTCTTGTTGGTCAGATGGGCGTGGTTAACAGTCTGGCTATTTTCATTCTTAAGGCCTGTGTTGCTTGGACAGCTCAGTTCACCGGATCTTTAGCAATTGCTCTTATGATTCCAGCTTTCATGCTGATATGTGCCGCTTTTTTTGCTCGGGTACTAAAGGCAGATTAACTAAGTTTTAGCCAGAGCCTTCAGTATTACCTGGGTCTGCCGCGTTGATGTCATTGATCTGATACTTATCAATAGCATCTTGCACAACGCTTTGCTTAACTTCGCCTGCTTTAGCAAGCGATGAAAGTGTTGCGATCACGATTGATTCAGCATCAACTTTAAAGTGACGACGTAGCGCACCGCGAGTATCTGAAAGACCAAATCCATCTGTTCCAAGTGAAACAAATTCTTGTTCCACCCATGGCGCAACTTGATCTTGTACTGCGCGCATGTAATCACTTACTGCGATGACTGGACCTTCGGCACCACGTAATTTGCCCGTTATATATGCGGTGCGTTGGTCTGCGGGATTGAGCAAGTTGTGGCGATCAACAGAAAGACCATCACGACGAAGTTCATTCCATGATGTAACTGACCAGACTGATGCGTTAACGCCCCAATCGGATTCAAGTAGCTTTGCTGCCTTAAGCGCCCAGTTCATACCAACACCAGATGCCAGGATCTGCGCATTCTTCTTACGCTGCTTGCCGGCACCCTGGTAGAGATAAATTCCCTTTAGTAGCCCTTCGACATCCAGGTTTTCTGGTTCAGCAGGTTGTACATATGGCTCGTTGTAAACGGTTAGGTAGTAATAAACATTCTCGCTATTTTCACCATACATACGACGCAGACCATCTTTAACGATATGTCCTAGTTCGTAGGCAAATGCTGGGTCGTATGCAACGACTGCGGGGTTTGTTGAAACTAGCAGCGGTGAATGACCATCTTCATGCTGCAAACCTTCACCGTTTAGCGTTGTGCGCCCAGCAGTTGCTCCTACTACGAAGCCACGAACTAATTGATCTGCCGCAGCCCAGAAAGCATCACCTGTGCGCTGGAAACCGAACATGGAATAGAAAATGTAAATCGGGATCATTGGTTCATCATGTGTTGAATAAGAAGAGCCAACTGCAGTAAATGAGGCAACAGATCCGGCTTCGTTAATACCCTCATGCAGGATCACACCGGAAGTTGATTCTTTATAGGAAAGCATTAGTTCACGATCTACCGATTTGTATTGCTGACCATGTGGTGAATAAATCTTCAACGTTGGAAATAGTGAATCCAAACCGAATGTGCGCGCTTCATCAGGGATGATCGGCACAAGACGTGCACCTAACCCTGGATCTTTAATTAGATCCTTAAGCATGCGAACAAATGCCATTGTTGTCGCAACTTCTTGTTGTCCAGATCCACGACGAACTGATTCGTAGGCTTCATCTGCCGGTTGTGCCAAAGGACGAGAAACGCTGCGGCGACGAGGTATTGAGCCACCAAGTGCGGCGCGACGTTCTTGCATGTATTTAGCTTCGGCAGAATCATCAGCTGGCTTGTAATAAGGAGGTGTGTATTTATCTAGCTTGTCATCTGCAATTGGAATGCCCAAGCGATCGCGGAATTCGACAAGATCTTCAACAGTCATTTTTTTCATTTGGTGCGTTGAGTTGCGCGCCTCGAAGTGTGAGCCGAGTGTCCAACCCTTAACGGTCTTAGCCAAAATTACAGTTGGACGACCATTTCCTTGTGTTGCTGCAGCATATGCGGCATATAGCTTGCGGTAATCATGTCCACCGCGCTTTAGATTCCAGATCTGATCATCTGACCAACTTGAAACCATTGCCGCAGTTCGCGGATCGCGACCAAAGAAGTTTTCACGGATATAGGCGCCGCTTTCGCCCTTAAATGTTTGGTAATCACCGTCAAGAGTTGTATTCATAATGTTTACAAGTGCGCCTTCGCGATCTTGTGCCAGTAGTGGATCCCATTCGCGACCCCAAACAACTTTAATAACATTCCAACCAGCGCCACCGAAGGTTGATTCGAGTTCTTGAATAATCTTGCCGTTGCCGCGGACAGGTCCATCAAGGCGTTGCAAGTTACAGTTAACAACGAAAGTTAAGTTATCTAAATTCTCTCGTGATGCCAGGCCAATTGCACCCAAGGTATCAACTTCATCAACTTCACCATCGCCAAGAAATGCCCAAACATTTTGCTGGCTTGTATCTTTAATTCCACGGTTGTGTAAGTAACGGTTAAAGCGCGCTTGGTAAATTGCGTTGATCGGACCAATACCCATTGAAACTGTTGGGAACTGCCAAAACTCTGGCATCAATCGTGGGTGCGGATAAGAAGAAAGTCCGCCGCCTTTATGGGAAAGCTCTTGGCGGAAACCATCTAGTTGATTTTCGCTTAGACGGCCTTCCATAAATGCACGTGCATACATTCCGGGAGATGCGTGACCTTGGAAGAAAATTTGATCTCCGCCGCCTGAGTGATCTTGTCCGCGGAAGAAGTGATTGAAACCAACTTCATACAAAGCTGCAGATGATGCGTAGGTAGAAATATGTCCGCCAACACCAACGCCTGGGCGCTGTGCTCGGTGCACCAACATTGCAGCGTTCCAACGAATGTAGGCACGGATGCGACGCTCAACTGCTTCATCGCCCGGGAAAGCGGGTTCGTTTTCTGGAGTAATTGTGTTGATGTAATCGGTATTGCGAAGTGCGGCAACGCCGATATTTTTTTCGTGCGCACGCTGTAGCAACTTTAAAATTAAGAAACGAGCGCGAACTGGGCCTGCGCTATTTAGGGCGGCGTCAAAGGATGCCTGCCATTCGGCGGTCTCGGTCGGGTCGATATCTACAAGTTGGTCGATGATCTGATCTGGGACGCCGAAGTTCTCGCTCATGCCTCTATTCTCGCGCCTACGCCTTAGTAGAGCAAAATCTGGCGAGATTTCATCTCACAAAAGCACTTAGAAATAGATCGAAAATGCCCTTGTCAAAGCGCTCGCAATTCGGTGGACTTATCCCGTGGCAAAGGGCATGGGATTTGCACAAGGGGAGCTTGTCCTCGAGGTGGGATACGACACAGATTGCGATGACGCATTGCGCAATGAGATATCTGCAACCATCAAAACAGATTTTCTAGAAGGTAGCGCAACCGAAGTTGTTGATGCTGTATTGCTTTGGTGGCGAGATGGCGATGGCGATTTAGTAGATGAATTAATGGATGGACTTACTTACTTAAGTGAAACCGGGCCGATCTGGGTATTAACTCCAAAGATGGGTCGCTCGGGCCACGTAGAACCAAGTGATATTCAAGATGCCGCACCTATTGCTGGACTTAGCCAAACTTCAACGTTGGCTGTTGCAAATGATTGGACGGCAACTCGTCTAGTCGCACGAAAGCCCGGTAAGCGATAGATTTGGCACATGAGCCAAACAATTACGGGTCTATCAGTCGGATCAGTTGCCCCAGATTTTGAATTAAAAGATCAACACGGTGCCAAAATTTCACTCTCTTCTTTCAAGAGAGCCAAAAACGTTGTCGTGTTATTTATTCCTTTCGCATTTACCGGAACATGCACTGGCGAGCTCTGTGCCATTCGCGATGATTTAGCAGCATTTCAAAACGATGATGTTCAAGTATTAGCAATCTCTTGCGATTCACCATTTACACAAAAAGTTTTTGCTGAGCAAGAGGGTTACAAATTCCCAATGCTTGCAGACTTCTGGCCACATGGTGCTACAGCGAAGGCGTACCAAATTTTCAATGAGGATCTAGGTTGCGCTTTGCGCGGCACCTTCATCATCGATAAAGCAGGTGTAATTCGCTGGGCCGTTGTAAATGGGCTCGGAGATGCGCGTAATAACGGGGATTACAAGGCAGCAATCGCTGCTCTTTAGTTAAGGTAGTATTTCCCACGCAGCAATCGGGTGCTTAGCTCAGTGGTAGAGCGTCTCGTTTACACCGAGAATGTCGGGGGTTCGAAACCCTCAGCGCCCACAAGAAAATTCCATATGTTCTACCCACTCTTTGGAGGCACTTATGAAAGCCACCCTGAGTGATCAACGCTCCATTTTAGATATCCAAGCCTTAGATTTCAGAACCACTTCGCTAAACGCCAAAGCCGCAGCGCTTGCCGAAATTGCAACAATTGCATCGCTATCCATCAAATCAAATAATGCTCGTGACCTGCGTATTGCAGCCGAGACAGAGCTCAGTGATGTTAAGCGCGAGCTAAATCGCGCCGAAACAGATGTTGAACAAGTGGTCTCTCGCATTACTAGAGATGAAACTCGTTTGGGATCCGGCACAGGCGCTGCCAAGGAATTGGAACAACTGCAGCACGAACTAGTTTCGCTAGCCGCCCGACGTTCTGAGCTTGAAGAAGTAGAACTTGAAATCATGATGCGTGTTGACGGCATCAAGGATCGCATCACTGCTTTGCAGAGTGAAGAATCCGCACTCGCCCTTGAAATTGCCAATCTAGAAATCTCTAAAGAGAACGCGCTGACCGTAATCGGTGCGGATTTAGCGGAAGCTGCCCAAGAACGCGCCAAGACAGCAGCCAGTGTTAACGCTGAAGTACTTGCCCTCTACGAGAAGATTCGCGCAAGCAATAATGGAACAGGTGCTGCGGCCCTAGTCGGCAATCAATGTAAAGGCTGTCACTTAACTATTAATACAGTCGAGTTGCAACGCATTGCCGCCTTGGCTGAAGATGAATTAGTTCGCTGTGAAGAATGCCGCTGCATTCTGGTGCGCGGGTAATAAATGGCGCGCAATTTTAAATTAACTGCTGATGGTGGATCTCGCGGAAATCCTGGACCTGCTGGATACGGCGCCGTAGTAACCGAAAATGGAAAAATTGTTGCAGAACTATTTGATGTAATTGGAATCGCCACCAATAACGTCGCTGAATACAGCGGTTTGCTTGCTGGGCTAAGCCATATAAATAAACTCGATCCTGAGGCAACTGTTGAAGTAGCAATGGATTCCAAGTTAGTTGTTGAACAAATGTCGGGACGTTGGCAGATTAAGCATGCTGATATGCGCGATCTTGCAAAGCAATGTCGCTCAGCACATAACCCACTGTTAATTACATACTCTTGGATTCCACGCGATGAGAATTCGCATGCCGATCGTCTTGCCAACAAAGCACTCGATGGTGAATCGGCGCACAAGCCTGAACCGCAGATTCAACAGAATTACTTATCCGAACGTCTGCGCAGTGATGAAGTTCCAACCATGATTTACCTGGTTCGCCACGGTGAAACAGTTCTAACTCCGATGCGTAAGTTTTCTGGCACTGGCCCGCTAAATCCTGTACTGACCGAAAAGGGTTTATCTCAGGCCGCAGCCGTTGCTAAAGAAATAGCAAAGCTAAAGCCAGAAGTAATAGTGGCATCGCCCTTGGCGCGCACGACCCAGACGGCAGAAGCTATTTCTGCAGCAACTGGTATTGATATAACTTTTGACGAGATTTGGTATGAACTCTCATTCGGTGATTGGGACGGGCTATCTTTTGAAGAAGTAAAAGAGAACTTTCCTGATGAATATCAAGCATGGCTAAATTCCTCTTCATACGCTCCCGGCGGGGGAGAGTCATACGATCAAGCCGGATTTCGAGTAGAAGAAGCGCTAGAAAAAATCGCAGCAGAATATCCTGGTCAGCGAGTCGTAGTCGTAACTCATAACGGAGTCATTAAATTAGCGGCACAAATAGTTACAGGAGCGCCAACCGAGGCGGTCTTTCACATAGATGCAGCGCCTTGCTCAATCACTTCAATATCCATTTGGCCATCAGATGGTCTGCGCGCACTGCGTAGCCTTAATGAGACAGGACACTTTCGCTCATGATTTCAACTAACGAGTGGATATTCACCATTGCCTTTTTGGCTGCGGTAATTATCTTCGATCTATCTCTTGCAATTATCCGACGCAACAAAGAGACCTCATTCATCGAAGCACTTTCTTGGACAGTGCTGTATATCGGTGCGGCAGTTAGCTTTGGCATCTTTATGCCGCATTGGACTAGCGGTGAGATGCAGAAAGAGTTCTTTGCAGGCTGGCTTACTGAATATGCGCTCTCGGTCGACAATATCTTTGTATTTATCATTTTGCTGACAAGCCTAAAAGTTAAGAAAGAATCACAACAGCTAGTTTTATTACTTGGCATACTCCTAACAATTGCCATTCGCGGCCTTCTGATTCCGATTGGTGCCACACTTGTTTCTCGCTTCAGTAGCGTCTTTTATCTCTTTGGCGCCTTCCTAATTTACACAGCATGGAAGTTAGTTAAGGAAGATGGCGAAGAGGAGTTCGAAGAAGGCAAGGTTGTAACTGCTCTTAAGAAACGCGGCTTAAGTACCTTTTCAATCGCACTAATTGCTCTAGGTATCACAAACTTAGTTTTCTCACTCGATTCAATTCCAGCCATCTTTGGTCTAACTCATAGTGCATACATCGTTACAACAGCCAATGTCTTTGCTCTTATGGGCTTACGCCAGCTTTACTTCTTACTCGAAGGCTTGCTAACTCGATTGATCTATCTTTCGAAAGGACTTTCATTCATCTTGGCATTTATCGGCGTGAAAATGATTCTGGAAGCTTTGCATGGCAATGGTGTCGAAGTTCCAGAAATCTCTCTTGAACTCAGTCTCGGAGTGATTATCGCTACCCTCTCAATCACCGCCATTGCGAGCCTTCTGGCTACGCGCAACAGTGGACCAAAGGAAAAAGCCCAACTCCCATAAATCTTCATCTGCCTCTACAATCGCGGAATGTATGAGATAGCCTTAAGCGTTAACGCTTGCGTTAACAGTAATACTCGCGCTGATATTGCATGGCTTGTTTCTTCAACGGACTCGGTCGTACCCATGAGCTTTGATGCGATCGCGATGACACCTGGTGGCGGCAAAATTGGAAGTCTTATTAGTTCAGCCTTCGATGGCCCTTTAATTGAACTTGCAACTCGTAAGTTATCTACCGGTCGAATTATCACCAGAGTTGTATCTGATTTTGAATCTACTATTTCGAACTTGCCAGCCGGTACAACTCTTCAATTTGCGGTGATGCCATCTAGCGCCATTGAAACTGGAATCTGGCAATCATTCTTAGATCGTGAATCAATTGCTATCGTGTGCCACATTGCGGGAGATGAAATTGTTAAGACCGAATATTTCACTTCCGTAACTATAATCGCCGCAGACCCAAAAATTGCTGAAGAGTTCAGCAAGAACAAGTCAACAGTCTTAAATCTTGGGGATCGTATTGTGACGATCTACCATCCGATCACCAAGTTTGTTATCGCAGGAAGCGGACCGATTGCAGATGCTCTCGCAAAGGCTGCACAAGGTATTGGATGGAATGTCTCTGTAGATCCACGACCTTCAATATTTGTGGGATTAACTGCAACACTTTCTCCAATGGACTGTGCCGTGATAATGGGCCATGATGTAGAAAGTTCCAGTAATTGCCTTAAATACGCTCTCGAAAGTAAAGCTGGCTATATCGGTGCACTTGGATCAAAAAAGATGCAAGAAAATCGCGAAGATTGGCTCAACTATCGCGACATAACTGATATTTCACGCGTACACGGACCAGCCGGTTTCGACATTGGGGCTACAACTCCAGATGAAATAGCAATCTCGATTCTCGCCGAAGCAATCGCCGTCTTGAAGGGTGTTTAATACCTCCATGGATATGGACCACAGTTCTTCAGATAATTTAGCGATGAATTTTATGTGGATCCTTATGGGCGCAATGCTCGTAGTTGATTTTGTGATGGTTATTTACCATTCAAAATTACATAAGCGAATCAATGCCCTTGAAGAACAACTAAACGGTAAGTAGTAGATTTCATGCGAGAAGGTACGTGGGATCAGGCCTTCTACATTTCATCCCGTAGTTTTTCAAAACTTGCAGCAGATCAAGTTACGCTAAAAGATGCAATAGATAGGTATACCGCAGAGGATGTTCTCTCGCTTTGCGATCTGCCAGCCTTTGAAACATCTTCGATGGATGGTTGGGCAGTCTCTGGCGACGGACCATGGAAACTCATGGGCGAAGTTCTGACCGGAAAAGTTTCGTCAGATGTACTTCATTACGGACAATGTCTGGCAATTGCAACTGGAGGTGTTATCCCACAAGGAACAACATCTGTAATCCCGTGGGAGAAGGCATCTGAGAAAGATGGGCAAATCTTTGGTGAAATAGAAGTCGGCGCAAATATTCGCCCAGCGGGTATGGAGAGCAAGACAGGTGATGTACTCGTAACAGCAGGAACGCGAATTACTCCACCTATGGCAGGTTTATTTGCCGCGACGGGGCATGACGCAATAAAGGTCGTAGCTCAACCTCGAGTGGCAATATTTTTTCTGGGTGATGAACTCATCCATTCTGGAGTCCCACTAGATGGTGCTATCCGTGACTCGCTCGGCCCACAATTGCCAGCCTTGCTGACCAAGATGGGTGCCACAATTTTTTCTGCAGAATTTATTAAGGATGATCTCGATGTACTTAACGCCGAAATTGCAAAGGTGCTCGACTCCGTTGATTTAATCATCACAACGGGTGGAACAGCTGATGGTCCGCGAGATTATGTAAAACCTGTACTCAAGAATTTGAGTGCCACGATGGTTATTGATTGCGCAAAGGTTCGTCCCGGCTATCACGTTCTGCTTGCTCGTCTTTCAAGGAAGTCCAGAGATATAGCCTTCCTCGCACTTCCAGGTAATCCGCAATCTGCGCTCGCGGCGCTGTATTCATTCGGCGAGCCACTAATTGGATCCTTGCTCGGTGCATCAGAAAAAAAATTAGCCGAAGTTGAATTGATTTCATCGCTGACTACTCCCGAAGGATTTTCTCGGCTAGCGCCTGGAAGAATTAATGGAAAGGTATTTACACCAACTGCTTACCTAGGTTCAGCGATGTTGCGTGGAGTAGCTCATGCTCAAGGATTTGCGCTAATTAGCCCTGGAGTAAATCCAGCGGGTGCAACTGCACGGTGGATACCTTTTAATTAGATTAGTTAGATTAGTTAGCTAATAACAGGTGCGGGTTCGTCTTCGCTTGCAAGTGATGTCTTATGAATTGGGTCAGAGCCTTTAGTTAGTGGTTGATTAGTTCCACCCACTTGATTCGAAATAATTTCTGCGGCAATGGAAATTGCAGTCTCTTCCGGTGTTCTTCCACCTAGATCTAACCCAATCGGGGATTTGAGTCTGGCAAGTTCTGCATCGGTCATTCCAACTTCTTTGAGTCTTAAGAGTCGATCTTCGTGGGTACGTCGGCTTCCCATTGCGCCGATATAACCTGCGGTGGTACGAAGTGCAATTTCAAGAACAGGCACATCAAATTTTGGATCATGGGTAAGTACGCAGATAACGGTACTTTCATCGATTTCAACTTTTGGAAGATAGCGATGCGGCCAATCAATAATTACTTCGTCAGCATCAGGAAAACGGCGCTTTGTTGCAAATAGCTCACGAGCATCGCAAACGATTACGTAGTAACCCATGAATTTTCCGATGCGAGCTACCGCCGCCGCAAAGTCGATAGCGCCGAAGATAATCATTCGTGGCGCTGGTGCAAATGATTCAACGAATACTGCGACATCATCCATACGATTTTCACCATTTGGGCCCAGCTTTAGAGTCTTAGTTGTTCCATGCATCAGAAGTGCGCGGGCACCTTCGATAGCGGCGTGATCCAGCTGAGAATTTCCAAGAGTTCCTGTGGCTTCATTTTTAGTGAGAACTATGCGCGCCCCGATGCCGGTTTTCGCGTTGACAAGAGTTGCTACCGCAACCGCCTGCTTATCTTCAATTTTATCTGCCACCTCGGCAAATTCAGGGAATGTGGCTTGATCAATATATTGAATGTAAAGCTCAATTGTTCCGCCACAAGTTAGGCCGACTGCAAAGGCGTTGTCATCACTTACGCCGTAAGTTACAGATTGGGATATTTTTGTCTGAAGGACTTCCAGAGATGCTTCATGAATAGCACCTTCAACACATCCACCAGAAACGCTGCCAATGACTTCGCCTGAATCGAGAACTGCCATGGCAGCACCTACTGGTCGAGGAGCTGAACTCCAGGTGCGAGTTACTGTTGCGAGAGCAAATGGTTTGTTGGAGTTAAAAGATGGCAAAACCTCTTGAATGATTTCGCGCATGACGTAAAGTATAGCGATGCAGGTTGGAATTATATTAGCGGCCGGATCTGGTTCACGCATGGGTGGCCCAAAAGCAACCATAGAAATAGCTGGCGAACGATTAGTCGATCGAGCAGTGAGGCTTTTTCACGATGCCGGCATTCGAGATGTATATGTTGTCCTTGGAGCATGGCAAGGATATGTTCCCGGTGCAGAAATTATCATAAATCCAGATTGGCAGACCGGAATGGGAAGTTCACTTCGAGTCGCACTCGAAGCGATACTAAAAAATCCAGACTATTCTCAGGTAATAATTTCACTGGTGGACCTCCCCGGAATGACTTCAGCTGCGATTCGTGCAGTGGCTGGCTCTGCTCAAGAAGTTGTTATGGGAACTTTTGATGGAAAGCCAGGTCATCCAGTCAAATTTGCACGTAAATATTGGAAAGAAATCATGGAGAGCGCTACCGGAGATTTTGGAGCCCGTAATTTTCTCAAAGGACGAGACGATGTCTTTTACATATCCCTGGACCAACTGGCAACTGGCAAGGATATTGATACCCCTGAAGATCTAGCTGGGCTGACCGGCGGCTTGTAGATCGCCCTGTAGTTCGAATTGTGAACCTATAACAAAGAGATAACAGTTCAAATTTGTTCGTTTTTAACTGCAAACTTCTTGCGGGTGCTAGTCCTGGATGTTAGGTTTCTCCACACAATAAAGGAAGAGGGAAATCCATGGCCGTTGAATCTACCGGAAATGAACGTGGCAATCCTCGTTTATTTGAACTCATTGAGAACTCACCAAAGACTGGTGATAGTCCAACAATTTGGGCGTGGCCACAAATTACAGAATTTTTGAAAGTAGCAAGTCAACCAGTGCAAGGCCCATGGCCAGCACATCAAGAACCGCGACCAAACCCAGATGCAGATTCAATGCCAGTTGCAGTAAAGGACAAGAAGAGCAAGTAACCGGAAACTCGATTAGGAGAAATTAAATATGTATCCATCAAGATTTAAATATGAATCTCCGAAGACAATTGTGGAAGCAATTAAATTGCTCGATGCTGGCAAGGGTGAAGCAAAGGTTTTGGCAGGCGGACAGAGCCTTGTTCCAATGCTAAAACTTCGTTTTGCATTTCCAGATCAAATTGTCGATATCAACAATATTCCTGGTCTTGATTACATCCGCTTTGATGCCGATGGATCACTCCACATTGGTGCGCTAGTTCGTCACGAACATTTGGAAAAGTCTGTTGAGATTTCAATGCGCCAACCAACTATTGCAGCTGCAGCTCCGCTAGTTGCAGATCCAATCGTTCGCGCACGTGGAACCTTTGTTGGATCTGTTTGTCATGCTGACCCACAAGGTGACTGGGCGGCGACAATGATCGCACTCCACGGTTCAATCGTTGTGCAAGGCCCTAAAGGCAAGCGCACCATTGCGATGAAAGATTTCGTACTTGGTCCATATGCAAATTCCCTGAACTACAACGAGATTGCCATCGAAGCGGTAATTCCTGCTCCTAAAGGCGTTGCTCGCGGTGGTTACTTAAAGCTCGAACGTCGTGTCGGTGACTTCGCTACTGCATCAGTAGCAGTGGCGCTCGACATGAGTGGTGACACAGTTCTAAATGCAGGATTTGCACTTGCTGGTGTTGGTGGAAAGACCATCGATGCCAATGAAGCAGCATCAGCACTAATTGGTCAGAAGTTGACCGAAGCAACAATTGCAAAAACTGCGCAACTTGTAGCTGCTTTGGCAGAACCACGCACAGATCACCGTGGTTCAGCTGAATACAAACGCCATATTGTTGAAACATTTGTTAAGAGAATCCTCGTTGCCAACTCCGCACAGAAAGTAGCCTAAAAATATGTCGAGCCTTTATGAAGAGATAAATACGCCTCCGGCTAGTGATATTCCGGTTCGCCGAGTAACCATAAATGTTAATGGAGAAGCGCGCACAGCAAATGTCGAACCAAGACTCTTGCTCGCACATTTGCTTCGCCAAGGATTTAAGTTGACAGGTACTCACACAGGTTGCGACACAACTAATTGTGGCGCTTGCACAGTACTTTTCGATGGTCGCCCAATCAAGAGTTGCACAATGTTCGCAGTGCAGGCTGATGGCCACGATGTGCAAACAGTTGAGGGTTTGGCTTCTGCAAGCGAACTTCACCCACTTCAAGAAGGCTTCAAGCAAGAGCATGCGCTGCAGTGCGGTTTCTGTACTCCAGGAATGATGATGGCAGCCAAGGCTCTTCTCGAAGAGAATCTCAACCCAACCGAAGATGAAATTCGCTGGGCACTTTCTGGCAACTTGTGTCGATGCACTGGTTACCAAAATATCGTCAAGGCAGTTCTCTGGGCTGCCGAAAAAATGCGCGCGGAACTCAACTAGGTCAGGGAGCGGGAAATAATGAGCTTAGACGAAGTCAAAATTGGTGGACTAGGCGCGAGCCGCCGCCGCGTTGAAGATAACCGTTTCATTCGCGGTAAAGGTAACTATGTAGATGACATTGTTCTTCCGGGAATGCTCCACATGGAGATCTTACGTAGCCCAGTAGCTCACGCACGTATCAAATCAATCGATACAAGTGCAGCATGGGATGTGCCTGGTGTGCGTCTTGTTCTTACAGGCGAGATGATGGCAGCACGTAACCTCGCGTGGATGCCAACACTTTCTTACGACACAGCCGCTGTCCTTGCTACCGATAAGGTCCGCTTTCAGGGCCAAGAAGTCTGCGCAGTTATTGCAGATGACCCATACATCGCTAAAGATGCTTGCGGAAAGATTGTCGTAGATTACGAAATCCTTCCTCCAATCGTTAACCCGGTTCAGGCAGCAGCCCCGGATGCAGTTCAGATCCGCGATGACAAGGCTGGCCAAGTCGGCAATAAGATTTTCGACTGGGAAATTGGTGATAAGGCGCGCACAGATAAGGCATTTGCAGATGCAGATGTTGTGTCAAAGATCGAACTTCACTACCCACGTACACATCCATCTCCAATGGAAACATGTGGATCTCTCGCCGATTACGATCGCGCAACAGGCAAGTTGACTGTCTACCTAACAACCCAGGCTCCACATATTGTGCGTGCAGCAGTTGCGATGGTTGCAGAACTTCCTGAGCAAAATATTCGAATCGTTTCTCCTGATATTGGAGGTGGCTTCGGAAATAAAGTTCCTATCTATCCAGGTTATGTTGTTGCAATTTTGGCATCGATTTTGACTGAAAAGCCGGTCAAGTGGATTGAAGATAAGACAGGTAACCTAACCTCAACTGGTTTCGGTCGTGACGTCTACCTAAAGGGTGAGATGGCCCTTCGCAAAGATGGAAAGATCCTTGGTGTTCGCATGAACACAATTTCAGATCACGGTGCATTCTTTGCAGATGCACAGCCATCTAAGTTCAAAATTGGTCTGATGCACTCAGCATTTGCCGCCTATGACATTCCTACCGCACATATGTTTGCAACTGGTTACTACACAAATAAGGCTCCAGGTGGAGTTGCCTACCGTTGTTCATTCCGCGTTACTGAAGCGATGTTCTTCCAAGAACGTATGGTTCAAGCAGCCGCAGATGATCTTAAAATGGATCAAGCCGAGTTCCGTCGTGTTAACTTTGTTAAAGACGAACAGCACCCACACCGCACGGCATTTGGTTTCTTAACTGACTCAGGTCAATACGAGAAGTGCCTTGATATCGGATTAGAAGCGATCGGCTACAAGAACTTTGCAGCTGAAAAAGCTGAGGCTGCAAAGCGTGGACGCCTTCTTGGTATCGGTATCTCAACAATGACCGAACCGCTGGGCGCCGGCAATAGCCGCGAATACGACATCTTGGGTATCAAGATGTTTGATTCTGCTGAACTTCGTATCCATATGTCAGGTAAAGCGATCTTGCGTACAGGTTCACGTGGACAGGGAACTGGCCACGAGACAACATGGGCACAGATCGTTGCTCACGAACTCGGTATACCTGCAGATGACATTCTCGTTGAAGAAGGCGATACAGATACCGCTCCATTCGGTATGGGTACTTACGCATCTCGTTCAACACCAGTAGCTGGAGCAGCAATTGCAATGGTTGCGCGCAAGGTTCGTGCAAAGGCACGCAAACTTGCAGCTCACTTACTTGAAGTATCTGAAGAAGATATCGAATGGGAGTTGGGCCGTTTCTACGTTCGTGGAAATCAGGAACGTGGCGTGACAATTCAAGATTGTGCAATGGCTGCATATAGCAATATGCCAGATGGCATGGAACCAGGACTGGAGAATGTCGCTTACTACGATCCTCCAAACCTCACATGGCCATTTGCTTGCTACATTGCAAAGATTGAAATCGATCCCGAGACAGGCGTTTGGGATGTATTGCAATTTGTTGCTGTTGATGACTGCGGTGTCCGTATTAACCCAATGATCGTCGAAGGACAGATCATGGGTGGTCTCACCGAGGCATATGCCATGGCAAATATGCAGTATCAAACTTACGATGAAGAAGGAAATATCATCGGCGGAAACTACATGGACTTCTTGCTTCCAACTGCTTGGGAAACTCCAGGCTTTGAACTCTACGAAGTTGTCACACCATGCCCACACCATCCAATTGGTGCAAAAGGTGTTGGTGAATGTGCAACTGTAGGTGGACCGGCTGCATTCGTTAATGCAGTGATGGATGCACTCAAGGACAAAGGCGTTCGCAATATTGATATGCCTTTGATGCCAAACCGCGTCTACGAAGCTCTTACTACAGGTAAAGATATTTAC
>CAFAAN010000010.1_pt1 | contig 41835 bp, 38 predicted proteins | sample 7267611 | NCBI WGS metagenome assembly CAFAAN01 (sample SAMEA6813988, study PRJEB35770) | uncultured Actinomycetes bacterium | biome: Freshwater; feature: Freshwater reservoir; material: water | place: Czech Republic | collected 2017-08-18 | depth 30m m | reverse complement strand
CGAATGGCTCGCTTGGCCAGTGATTCGACAGGCTGGTGGTAATTCGCATTCGTCAGATCAGTTCACGGAATACCAATATCCGGTTGCTCATAGGCTTTTAGAAAAATGTGATGCAGTGTTGCGAATTCCCGGTGAATCCAGAGGTGCAGATATTGAAATGGCTAGAGCCAAAGAATTAGGGAAAACCATATATATGAGCCTTGATGAGATTCCAAACGTGAGTTCCGGCTTATAGGTTGACTCTTCTTAAATAATCAAAAGTTACTGCGAGTAACTGAGAAGTTATGCAATAATTCGACTAACGATTGTTTGGTAGTAAATGGGAGTTGGCGTCATGCCGACTCCCTTTTGCTTTCCATAAAACTTTATACACAGGTGACTTGCTCACTGCTTTTTGGCGCCAGATTTAGATCTAACTTCACTTCCGTGATGGGGGCGTGTTGTAATTGGCAGCCTGTTCGTTTACCAAACAATCGGAGCGGGTTCAAACCCCGTCGTCTCCACCACAGTCTTAACTGTTTTAGCTCGATCTATTGGTAATGGTCAAAAGAGTTGCAGCAGATTTGCATGGGAGGGCCTCGAGAGATCGGGGCCTTTTTCCAATTTTCCGGCTGTGCACAAACCTGTATTTTCAATCACAATTCAGGCTCGAGTCTTTCTCAAACGCCGCATAAAAAGTCGCAACTGGTAAAGTTTCGGTATGCGCATGGTGCCCAAAAGCAACAAACAACTAGTTCTGCTCTTTGCCGTTTTCTTGACTGTATTTTCAAATGGAATTGTTTCAGCCCCTGCCACCGCTATCTCACATGCCAAAACTCTTAAAAATCTAGGTATGAATGAGACCATGTTTGCCCAGGGCATGATTCCTCATCATCAACAGGCCATAGATATGTCCAACATGGCACTTAAAAATAGTTCTAGCCCAGAAGTGAAGAAGTTGGCCAAGGCAATTATTTCTGCACAAGGAAAAGAGATGGCCCAGTTGAAGTATTGGCTGACCGCAACTAAGTCATCTATGACTATGGACCACGATATGGGTATGAGTGGCATGCTCCCTGATAGCGCAGTTAATTCCTTGAAAAAGCTCAAAGGGAGCAAATTCGACACTGCTTTTCTTCAATCGATGATTGCTCATCATGAAGGTGCGCTAGAGAGGGTTTCGATGCTCGATCGCACAAAAAATAGCGAAGCCAAAAAGATTGCAACTGATATCCAAAAGGGGCAATCATCTGAAATTACTCTGATGAAGAAGCTATTGGCTAAGAGTAAATAAGGTCGAAGGACCGCGAAAATGAAGAGAGCGATCTCCTTACTGCTTGTTGCCGCTTTCATGGCGCAGTCTGTTCAAGCACAGGCCGCTCCATCGGTAGCTTCCGTACAACGAGATATTGATCGTCTTCGAACGCTTGCTGCCGAAAAATATGAGGCAGCGAATGAGGCAAAAATACGTATCAAATCACTTCAACAGGAGACAGATACTCTTCAAAAGCGAGAGGCAGTTATCCAAGCAGATTTAGAGATAGCAAGTAAGGTTTTATCAAAAATTGCCATTTCCGCTTACCAGGGAAGTGGTTTTGGCCGCACATTTGAATTGCTATTTTCATCTGATCCAACACAGTATCTGTCTGATGCTTCGGTGCTCGAGAGTTTTAGTAAGGGATATTCGAAGCAAGTACGAGAATTTGCAGCAACAAAACAGAGAGTGCAAGCCACACAGTTAGTTCTCTCTGATCGAACATCGCTATTGATTGCCGAGGAAAAGCGCCTTAATCTCCAAGTGGCGCAAGCGAAGACTGCTTTACTCAAGGCAGAAAAACTTCTTAAATCGCTAGCGAAGGCAGATAGAGAACGTCTTCTCCGTGAAGAAGCCGATCGAGAAAATAAGATTTTGAATGACTCAAAAAGTTATGCCGCCTCTTACAAGGGCGACAACTCTCGTGGGTCCCTCGCTCTCAAATTTGCGCTAAAACAAATTGGTGATGTTTATGTCTGGGCAGCGGCCGGCCCGACGAGGTGGGATTGTTCTGGATTGACTATGCGAGCATTCCAAACAGCTGGCGTCTCGCTACCTCACTCATCGCGGGTACAAATTAGATATGGAAAGTCGGTTTCTTATGCAAATGTGAAGCCGGGAGATTTACTCTTCTTTGGTAAACCAATTAGCCATGTCTCAATTTATATGGGTGGCGGAAAGATGGTTCAAGCTCCGAGGCCAGGTAAAAAGGTTGAGGTAGTACCTTTGACGAAGAAGTTTGGAAGAAAACCATTTGTGGGGGCCAGAAGGTTATGAATTTCCTTAAATTGAAATCTCTAGCCACCTTGATTATTACTCTCTTAGTTGTGTCTGCCCAAGCACCTCCGAGTAACGCCACCAATCATAAGCCAACCCTTGCGCAGATTGAGGCGGCGAAAAAAGCAGAATTAGCGAAGAAAAAAATCGTAGATGAAGCCTTAAAGAAATTAGCGCGCGCAAAAGGAAATTTAAAGTTATTAAGCTCTATTGCCGATCAGGCTCAGAAAAAATATACAGCAGCAAAAGCAGATTTATTAGTTGCTACACGAGAGTTAAATTCTGCCAATGAATCCTACTTAGCGGCAGTGGCTGAAGTTTCTGCAACTCATCGCGAAATAGGAAAATTAGCAGCTCATGCATATATAAATGGAGGTGGAGTTGCTGACTTAGAATCTATCTTGAGTTCAAGTGGCCCTCAAGAAGTTATTGATAATTTATCAACTCTGGAAAATTTAGGCACTGGTAACAAAACCTCGCTCAAGAGATTTAAAGCTGCTGAAGACGTTGCACAGCGGGCTAAAGTAATTGCCGAAGAAGCAAAACAAAAGCAAGTGCTAGTAACCGAGCGCGTGGCATCAGCAAAAAAAGAGGCTGACGACGCCCAAATTGAACAACAGAAAGAAGTTAATAAACTTCAAGCAGTTCAAGATAAATTACAACGGGATCTCGCATCCGCCAAGAAAGTACGAATCACACTTGAGCAGAAACGTCAGCTCGCAATCTTGGAAGAGACTCGCGCTAACGAGGCAAGTAAAGTAAAGAATCAATCCAAAATTTGGAAAACTGGTGGGCCTACGGGTGCGACGAAGTCACGCACAACTGAAGAGCAGCGGCTTAAGGCTGTTGAATTTGCAAAGCGGCAAGTGCTGGCTAACAAACCATATATTTGGGGTAGCGAAGGACCTAACTCATTCGATTGTTCGGGACTTGTGTACGCCGCATATAAATACGCCGGGCTTGGTTGGCCGATTTGGGATCGCCTCAACTCAGGCTTGTTTTATACCTACACCAAGCAGATTCCACTTGCTGAAATGGAGCCAGGAGATTTAATTTTCTATTCATATAAGGGAACGCAGAGCACCATCCACCACATAAGTATTTATGCGGGTGGCGAAATGATGTGGGAGGCAAGATCAACTGCTACAGGTCTTAGGTATTCCAATATTTACAGCGTCTCCGGAATGATGCCATATGCGGGCCGAGTCTAGAAGTATCACGAACAATCGAGATTGAGGAAGAGATGAAAAAAGCAGAGGTTAAGAGTTTAAGGGTCGGTTTCTCTGCCTTCGCAATTATTGCGTTGATGGCGCTTAGCAATGGCGCAAGTGCAGAAACTCTTGATTCAGTATCACATATTCATCAGGTAAAAGTTGTAGAGAATAAAATGTTTGTCTTAACTCACGAGGGTCTTTTTGAGCTAGTTGGTAAGAATGATATGAAGCTTGTTGGGAAAGAGAAACTAGATGTTATGGGGTTTACAGCCTTAGGTAAGGCGCTCTTTGCAAGCGGACATCCTGCTCAAGGATCTAAAGCGCCAAACCCAATGGGACTCGTTAAATCTATTGATGGTGGGCTAAGTTGGAAAGCTATCTCCTTGGTTGGGAAAGTCGATTTCCACTTCCTGGAAGGTGCCGGAAGTGATCTATACGGTGCGGATTCACAGAGTGGAAATTTAATGTACTCGGCAGATTCCGGGAAGTCATGGCGTTCTTTAGGAGCAAACACATTTGCAGATATTGCAGTCTCACCCGAGATGTCGGGAACGGCTATTGCGCTGAAGAATTCCGAGTTAGTGTTTACTGAAAATGCTTTCAAGACAAGCTCTAAAATTAAGAGCGCTCTTAAGTTCACCCAGATTGAATGGCGTAATTCAGGTCTCTACGCTTTGAGTGGTAATTCGCTTTATAAATCCACAAATAAGGGTAGAACTTGGACTGAGCTCAGTAAATTTAAAGGTGCTCCAGGAATACTGAGCGCTAGTGATCAGCTGATGCTAGTAACTGTGGGCTCAGATATATATACATCATCAAGTGCTGGTCGAAAATTCAAAATAGTTGCCTAATCCGGCTTGCAGGGTGACTCTTAAATTTTTATAATTTAAAGGTAGTTACTGGAAATACCGCCGTCGAGCACGATGATTTGTCCGGTGATCCATGACGCTGCTTCGGAGGCGAGGAAGCAGGCAAGCCCCGCTGCATCTTCTGGAACTCCGAAACGTGCAAGAGGAACACGTTCTAGCCGAATCCGTCGCGCCTCGGGATCTGGAAAAAATTGCTCAACGTGTGCAGTCATGATTGGTCCCGGTGCTAGCGCATTAACGCGGATATTTTTACTTCCGAGTTGCACCGCCATTGAGCGAGTCAGCGATGAGATTGCTCCTTTGCTCGCTGCGTAAGCATCCTGCGGATAGGTGCATCCAATTACCGCTAGAAACGAACTCATATTGACCACAGCACCGCCACCCTCATTAGCGATATGTGGAACTGCGTACTTCGAGCAGAGCATTGTGCTGTGTAGATTGACGTTGCTGATGAAGTGCCACTGGTCAAGGTCTGCATCAAGAAACGATTTATCTTGGTGCGGCATAATTCCAGCGTTGTTAAATAAGGTATCCAATCCGCCAAAAGCATCAACTGCCTCACCAACAGCTCGCTGAACTTGCGTCTCATCGCTCACATCGGCGATGATCGCAACGGCTGTGCCACCTTGCGCCGTGATCATTCGAACGGTTTCTTCAGCTGCTTCAGTATTAATATCGACTACTGAAACCATTGCGCCTTCGCGCGAGAAGAGCAGGCTGCTTGCGCGTCCCAATGCGCCACCGCCGCCGGTAACGAATATCCGCTTGCCCTCCAACTGTTTCATGCACTGGCTCCTGATGGGAATCCATATAACTTCAAGGCGTTATCCCGCAGAATCATTTCGCCAGCACGGCGCGCTTCATTCGAACTTAAATCACCGTCCGCTACTAATTCACTGAGCACAGTACCGATTGCACGCCGACCTTCATGCGCTCCGATCCAGTGAAGTTCAGGCACCCGCACTCCATCTGAGCTATACATAAGTTTGGTGAACGGCGCAGAACCAAGTGCAGCGCGCGTTACTGATGTCATCTCACCAACCGATAAAAAAGGAATTCCATATGAAAGGTCAAGATATGCGTTGCCATAAATCGCAGCGAGATATGCGCCCTCGCGAAAATATGGCCAGCAGCTGTGCAGCAAAACAATCGGCATAGACCGGTAAGCCGGCTCCTCAAAAATGCTACGTAGTTCCAACGGTGAGGCTTGGCGAAGGTCGACATCTGGGTCGCCGTACCCGACATGGAATTGAACTGGCAGTTCTTGCGCAGCTGCAGATTCGAAGGCGAGGTGCAACAAAGTGTCAAGGAGCGGTTTGTGGCCAAGACGCACGGTGCCACTTGTTGTGAACTCCTTCCGTGCCTGAGTAAATGATTCCTGCGCTTCTTTTAATGACCATCGTTGGATCTGCAGCCCGGTGCGGTAGGCAGCGATGCTCTTGAAACCAACGAACCCTGCGCTTCGAACGCTGGAAAGTAATTGGTGGACGGCTCCTATGAAATCGTCATAAGTACCATGTTGCGTGATTAGTTTTTGAAATGTGACTTCGAGTCGGAGCAGCGCCACATAGTCGCTGCCGCTGGCAGTTCTAAATGCTTTAACATCCATCGCATTTTCTGGCGCAGGATATCCAGTATCAATTACAACGCCACCGATTGCGGCATCATGGAACAAGCGATTAACAAGGCTCTCAACGCTCTGCTGTTCGCGGACGCGCAATACCTCTTCTTCAGTTGTAACACCGTAAAACTTAGCCATCGCTCGGATAAGCCGGCGATAAAATGCCGTTTCTGCAACATCGCTTCTCTGAATCTGCGCATCTGGAGATTCAGTGAAGAAGCTCCGAAAAATGGCGATCTCGTTCTGCTGCACCGCTTCAATTGCATGGCAGTGGTTATCGATAACGCGGACATCGCTTAAATCAATAATTTGTGGCATCTTTCTTAGAACCGGTAGAAGTGGTTGCGGATCTCAAATTCCTCATCCTCCGCTGCGAATGCTTCAGCCTCGGATCTACGTATTGCTAGATAGCAACGAGAGAGTAAGTCACCCATCGTATCGAGAAGAAACTGGTCCTTCTCAAGTTCATCGAGTGCTGCGCCCATCGATGTCGGAAGAGGGCGGACCTTGCCACGTTTAAGTTCTTCTGGTGACAATCGAGTTGGGTCATGCTCGCACGGTTCGCCCGGTTCTAATTCGCGTTCGATCCCATCCAACCCACATGCAATCAAAGCGCCAAGTGAGAGGTAAGGATTGGCGCTTCCATCCGATGTTTTAAATTCGATGTTGTAACTCTGTTCTTCTCGTTTGTAGAACGGTGAACAAACGCGCAGAGCCGCTTCTTTATTATCGAATCCCCAGGCGGTCGTTGCCGATGCCCACGCACCTGGCTTCAATCGGCGGTAAGAGTTGTAACTCGGAACAGTAAGAGCAACTAGCGCGGGCAAGTGCTCGGCAACTCCGGCGATGAAATGTCGTCCAATCTTAGAAAGACCTCGCTCTGCGTTCTTGTCATAGAGCAGGCTGCGCTTACCCTCGAGATCCCAAAGACTGAAGTGCACATGTGCACCACTGCCGATTTGTTCAGGATATGGTTTTGGAGCAAAGGAGGCTAGAAGCCCATGTTGTAGCGCAACGCCACGGATAGTGTCGCGGAATTTCATTTGGTTATCGGCAGCACCCAACGCATCTGTATGTCGGATTGAGATCTCTTGTTGTCCCGCACCAAACTCGTTAATAGCCTGCTCGGCGAATATCCCCTGTGATTCAAGTGCATCCACTATTTCGACCATAAGTTTGGCATTAAGGTCATGACCGATCGGACTGTAAACCGGTGCGTGATCAACGAAGTCAAAGGGGACATAGCGTCCATTTTCTTCGCGCGCTAAGTAATATTCATTTTCGAATGTTGCTTGCACGGTCAACCCGAGGCCAGCTGCTCGCGCAATTACATCCTTCAAGTAAGAACGAGGACAGGCACCCCAATTTAGTCGGTCGTGACCGAGCTGATCACAGAGAACACTTGCGCTCGCTGGTACCCATGGAAGTACGCTAAATGTTGCAAGGTCGGGTACCAGTCTTATCTCACCGACCGGTTCCATTCCTTCCACATGAATTAACTGTTCAAGCATATTGATCGACATCTGTGCACGCGTCAAACTAACGCCTTCAAGAAGTTTGTGTTCGAGTTGTGCAACATGAATTGCTTTGGTGCGGGCGACGCCACTAACATCGCAATATTCGAAACGGATTAACTTCACGTTAGCTTTGTGTGCTGCGGCAACAATTTCTTGAATATTCATGTTCACAATCTATCTGCTCCAGGCCCACGGCCTAGAGCATCACATCTCCGCCGTTGGGGCCCAACGTTTGGCCGACATAGTACGAACCGTCCGAGGAGGCTAGTAGTAGCGCCGTCGGTGTTACCTCGTCGACACTCCCAAAGCGACCGATTGGTAGCTCGGCAAGTTTTGCACTGCGCCACGCTTCTGTCTCGCTGGCGAGCAGCGGTGTTTCGATAGGTCCAGGTGCGATGGCATTTACTAGAACGCCGCGGCGAGAAACTTCACGGGCTAGTGCCTTAGTAAAGCCTATAACACCTGCTTTGCTCGCTGAATAGTGCGCGACGGCACCACCACCGATCTGGCCGAGTTGCGAAGCAATGTTAATAATCCGGCCATCACCACGTTCAAGCATCTGGCCGATCAAGACTCGTGTGCAGAGAAAGGTGCCACGTAAATTTGTATTCACCACGCGATCCCAATCTTCAATTGGCATATCTTCAAGAAGTGATTCGGTGAAGATCCCCGCGTTATTCACGAGGATGTCAACGCGACCAAAGCGATCAAGCGACTGTGCAGCCATCGCACGCACACTAGCTTCATCGCTAACATCTGTGCGAACGAAGAGCACTTCACGCCCAAGTTTTTTAATTGCGGTGAGTACATCAGATGCTTGTGCCTCGGTGACCAGGTCGGCAATAACAATATTGGCGCCCTCGCTAGCAAATGTTATTGCGATGCCTTTGCCGATGCCCGAGGCTGCGCCGGTGATCAAGGCAATGCGACCTTCGAGCTTTCTCATTTATTTTCCCCTCGATTGTGAGCCGGATGGCTCTCCCAAACTGCGTTGATCTCCTCGGCGTTGGCTATGTCGAATCGATGTCGCATCAAGAACATAGATGCATCATGCTGTTCTCTGTCATCGCTACCAACAGCGTCTGCTGCGATAACAACATAGTGATCGTTAAACATCGCATCACGCGCCGTTGATTCTACGCATCCTTCTGTAGTGCAACCGCCGACAACGACTGTCTTAATGTCATTGCTTCGAAGTAGTAGTTCTAAGTTGGTTCCCCAAAAGGCACTTGATCTGTACTTGCTTACAACGAGTTCGCCCGGAAGAGGTGTGAACTCTTCAACGAACTCATGCCCTGGAGTGCCGGGAACGGTGTAACGCAATGGTGGTGCGTCTTGGCGCGCCACATTATGCATCCGCAAGTTAAAGCGAATCTGTGATGCCGAGTCGCTCATCCTTCCAGCCAGCGCTGTATTTTGGATATGCACAACAAGCACTCCGTTGCGACGAGCGGCGGCTAACAATGTTGCTAGCCGCGGACGCGATTCGGCGTACATCGAGAGATCAATTCCGAGCTTGCCAAACAAACCGTTCGGATCGATAAAGTCGTATTGCATATCGACAATGAGCAGCGCTGTATGTGCAGGGTCAGCGAGTTCGGCAAGTTCGGTAAAGACTTCTTTACCGTCGAAGTCGATCAAGTTCTCAGTCCTGAGTTAGCTCCAGGTTATTTATCGGAATCTTCTTCAGCGACAAAGGTACCGATGGCAGCAATCTTCTGAGGAGATTTTGCACGGTAGTAAAGGAAGAGCGCAGTTCCGATGGCGAGCCAAATCAGCACAATCCATGGGACGAGGTTATATGGGTAGGACGCGTTAGGGTTGCTTACTGCATAGAGCGGATACAAAAGTGCAGTTACGCCCAGCAGTGGCAAAATCAAGTGCTTAAGTATTGTCCGCTCAGCATCACGCCAGAAGTATCGGATTAGCGCGATATTGCTCATGATGTAGACGATCACGATCGCGACTGTGCCGATAGTGCCTGTGAAACCGTAGGCACCTGTCGCACCTGGTCCGAGCCAGATACCTGTACCCATACCAACTACAACAGTGAAGATAGTTTGCACAACGATGGATCTAAATGGTGAATGCCAGTTAGTGTGAACTCGGCCGAGAGAAGCTGGAAGAACTTGGTCGCGTCCCATAGAGAACATAACTCGCACTGTGGTGTTGTGGATGGCGAGGAAACAGCTGAAGATGCCGGCAATTGCGGCGAGCTGGATCGGCTGCAGAAGCCAAGGAGTCATTTCTGCACCAAGAGTTACGAATGGGTTAGCGTCTTTGAGGAATGCATCCAATTTGGCTGGGTCATTTAATCCATAGCCTGCGGTTAGTGAATACATCAATAATACGTAGAAGACACCAACAGCACCGAGGGCACCAGTGATGGCGTAGGGAATGCTGCGGCGAGGATGGTGAGTCTCTTCACCCAAAGTTGCTGCTGCATCAAAACCGATAAATGACAGGATTCCAAAAACTACTCCAAGGCCGACGCCAGAGAAACCGGTAGGCGCAGAAGATGGATAAAATACTGCTGGTGTGTTTCCGTCCCCGGCAAGGGCAATTGCAGTTGCACCCAAGATAAGGAAAATTACTACCTCGATAACTAGTAGAGCAAGATCGACGTTGACAGAGGCCTTGATGCTTCGCACCGAGAGACCAAAAACAATTGCCATTGCGCCAATGCTGAACAACCACCATGGAATATCTGTGTTAAATGTTGCTGCGACATAGTCGTGGAGGAAGGCACCGAAGGCTGTAAATAGGCCCGGTGCCAAAACTGCGTAGCCAATCCAGAAGAGCCAACCAGTGTAAAAACCAGCTCCAGATCCAAGACCCTTTGAGTTAAAAGTATAAAAAGAGCCAGCTGATGGTAAACGACGAGAGAACTGCACGACTGTGTTTCCAACGAATGCGCAGGAGATGAATGCAATGAGGAAAGAAAGTGGCAACGCGGCTCCCGCAGCGGCACCTCCAGCAGGGGCATTAAGTACAACTGCCAGCACCGGCGCCATTGCGGCTGCGGATAAAGCGATGGCATTTGGAACCGTGAGAACTCCGCGCTTTAGGCGGTGTGGCGCATGCGATGATCCGGACTGCTGGTTTGTACTAGACATTAATGGCTCCTACTCTGAGTGAAATCGGACTAATAATGGGTGTTTTTAACTATAAGTCATGCTTTCAAAATAGGCAACGGGTATCCCTAGGTTTTGACCAAGTTTTTTGCGCTTCTTGATTAACCGCCAAGGTCAGATCGACTGCTGCTTTGGTCAAGATTGCGAGACCAAAGCAGGTAGTCACGTATCTACTTATCGGGATTAGGAACTGTCACGTCGCGGACGAATGATTCAAGATCATTTACTGATTGCAAGAAGCCGCGCAGCGTGCGAAGCGTGGCGCCGAAGTTGGTAAATTCATCAACTTTTAAGCCATCTGCGTCATACATCTTGCGGAATTCAGGCAAGTTATCAAGCATTGGTTGCAAGATGCGTGGATAAACAGGCTCATCGATGCTATTTGGATTTGGCATGATGCCGGCCTTATTAATCTTTACCTGCCAACCGTAAGGGGGAGAGATAACGCAATCTCCACCGATAATCTGGCTCCAGTGCATGTGATTGCGAAAGGCTGCAGATAGCAAGCGAGTGCGGTAACCGCGCTCTTTGTAAATTCTGTGTGCGTACTTAAATACAGCAACGCCAGCCCATTCCATAATTCCTGGATCAAGCATCACACCTGATTTTTCTGCTGAAACTTTTACCCAGTCATCAACGCGGCCCACCATGATTGTGCAGACAGGACCCATCTGTGAAATATCTAGACCTTCGGCTTCGCGGCGCTTGAGCCCACGTTCAATCGCCTCAGCAACTGCAATTGTTTGTGCGACAGAGAAAGAAACGGTCGCGTTAAGGCTTACTCCTGCGTATGTGGCTTCTTCGAAGGCGCTGATCGCTTCGAAAGTTACAGGAATCTTTACAATTATATTTTTAGCAAGTTTGGAGAATTCAATCGCTTGCTCAGTAAGCGCCTTGGCATCTCGGAAATTTCTTGGGTCAGTCTGGATCGATAGGCGCCCATTGCGACCGTTGTATTTTTCAAATTCTGGTTCGAGAATCTTTGCTGCGTTAAGTGAAAGCTCTTTCACCATCGCCCAACCGATTGCATCATCGGTTGCTGCTGGATTGGCTTTGGCGTAATCCTTTATGCGCCCAACCCAGAAATCTTTATCTGCCTTAATCGCACTGAGTGCTATGACCGGGTTGCAGGTTGCTCCGACGATTCCCCATGTCAGGGCATCTTTTAATTCTTTTGGATCAGCCGAGTCATTCCACAGAACTGTTTGTGAGTTTTCCTTCATAAACAAGAATGGCGACTGAGACATTTTTCCTCCGTTGAGCGTTACTGAGTACATGTAACTCTAATTGCAAGTGAGGTTTTAGTAAACTCACGCCGTATCACGCATCCAAAATCAATTGTGGGAGCCTAGGAGATAATTAAATTTAGACCTGCGGCGACTGCCGTGACAAGAGTAATCTTCTGAAATAGTTCTAGATCAATTTTATTTACCAATTTTCTACCCAAAATCGCACCAACAGGTACGGCGGGTAACGCTGGAAATATGTATTGAAACGATTGGAAATCAAGAAGACCAAGACCTAAAGTAAATGGCACCTTAAATACGTTGATCACGAAGAAAAACCATGCAGTATTTCCTAGAAAATTCATAACTGAATTACGACGCATGAGTAAATAGATACTCATAGGTGGACCACCTGAGTTAGCCACCATGCTCATAAAGCCAGCCATATACCCCAAGACGATCCGAAGTGGTTTTGGATACTTTAAACTTATATCGATATCTTGGCGCTGCAAGCGCTGGCTTATTGGATAGAAAACAACCAAGAGAAGAACTATCCAACCGATTGTCTTCTTCAGTGACTCATCTGAAGAGTGCGATAAGAAATAGGCACCAACAATTACTCCGGCTATCACCGGCCAAATCAATTTCTGCAGCATTTTCCATTCGACATGTTTTTTATATACGCCAATTGCGAAGAAGTCTCCAACAATCAAAAGTACTAACAAGACTCCAGTTGATTCCTTAGCTGGCATAATTGTTGCTAGTAGCGCAGCGTTTACCATGCCGATTCCGCCGATTGCGGTCTTTGATAAACCAATCAAAAAGCCGATTAGTATCAAGAGAAGAATAAGACCCAGGCTCATAATGAATTGAGTCTAAGCGTTCAAGCGCTATTCTTTTCACTATTGCAAGGTGGGCGCCCGAGAAAGAGGATTAAATGCTGGAAGCGATCTTCTTAGGCGCCTTGCAAGGTTTAACGGAATTTCTTCCAATCTCATCTAGCGCTCACATTCGAATTGCTGGAGAGCTATTTGGAACCAATGCGGATCCAGGTGCAACCTTCACAGCGATTACTCAAATCGGTACGGAACTCGCTGTTTTAATTTATTTCAGAAAAGATATTTTGCGCATCGCATTGGCTTGGATGAATCAAATTTCTCGTCGGAAGTTGCAAGGCGATGAAGTGCGCGATGCTCGTATGGGTTGGCTAATTATTATTGGATCGTTGCCGATCGTTGTATTGGGTTACCTTGGCCAAGATTTGATTCGAGATAATTTCCGTTCACTCTGGTTGATCGCAATTGTGCTAATTGTCTTTGGCATTATTCTCGGTATTGCAGATAAGTATGGGAAAACCGAACGCCAATTGCATGAGTTAACTCCAGCCCACGGAATTCTTTATGGCTTAGCACAATCACTTGCGCTGGTGCCAGGTGTATCGCGCTCTGGTGCAACTATTGCGATGGGACGCTTTCTTGGTTACAGCCGTGAAGCCGCGCTTCGTTATTCATTCCTTTTGGCACTGCCAGCAGTATTCGGCAGCGGCTTGTATGAACTAAAAGGTGCGATCGCAGATTCTTCCGCCAATCAAGTCTTTTCACTACCCGAAACCATGGTCGCCACCGCTATCGCATTCGTAATCGGATATGCCGTCATTGCCTGGATCCTAAAATATGTAACAACTAAGAGCTTTGCGCCATTTATTGCCTATCGAATTGGGTTGGGTTCACTGCTCCTAATCGCCCTATCTACTGGAATGATCTCCTAATGAAGAATTGGTCGGGCACGGTAACTTTTGCAGATTCGCAAACATTTGCTCCTGCTACAACTGCAGAATTAGCGCAAATTGTTGCGACAAACCCAAAGGTCCGCGCTAGAGGCAGCGCCCATTGCTTTAATGCAATGGCAGATACCGATGCAATTTCGGTTACCTTTGAAAACTTGCCGCAGGATTTGGTAATCAATAAAGAAAAACAGATAGTTACCGTTTCCGCAGGAATCAAATATGGTGAATTAGCCGTGGCACTAGAAAAGCGAGGCTGGGCGCTGCACAACATGGCATCACTGCCACATATTTCGGTGGCAGGTGCGATTGCAACTGCGACGCATGGTTCGGGTGTTGGAAATGGAAATCTAGCCACAGCAGTTCGAGGGCTCGAAATTGTTCTGCCAGATGGAAGTATCAAGAAAATAACTTTGGAAAGCCCTGAGTTTGCTGGATATTTGGTTGGGCTAGGTGTTGCAGGAATAGTTATAAAGGTAGATTTAGCGATCGAGCCAACTTTTAATATTGAACAAACTGTTTATCGCGGAATGTCGCGAGAAACGTATGCCGCAAATCTTGATGAAATCATGTCACTTGCATACAGCGTCAGTTATTTCACAACTTGGGCAGCAGCCGGCGGGGGAGAAGTTTGGGCAAAGTTTCGCAGCGGATCTGTTGCACCAGAAACTTTATTTGAAGCGTATCCCGCAACATCTAATCGCCATCCTTTGCCGGGTTTGGATCCAGAACCTTGCACAGAACAGCTGGCTGTTAGTGGGCCATGGCACCTGCGTTTGCCACATTTTAAAATGGAGTTCACACCAAGTGCTGGCGATGAGATTCAAAGTGAGTTCTTTGTCGATCGCAAAGATGCACCGGCTGCAATCGCTGCCCTTGAGAAAATCGCCCCTCAGATAAGCGAGATTTTATGGGTTACCGAAATACGTGCGATCGCTGCAGATGAGCTTTGGATGAGTCCGCACTATCAGCGCGATTGCATTGGTATTCACTTCACCTGGAAGAAAGTCGATGCCGTGTATGAGTTTGTAAAGGTCGTTGAAGCGGTTTTAGCGCCATTTAACTATCGCCCACACATGGGCAAAGTTTATTCGGCATCCCCTGAATACATTCGCTCGGTTATGCCAAAGATGAGCGAGTTTGTACGATTGGTAAAAGAGATTGACCCGATGAATAAATTTGGAAATGCAATGACCGACAATCTATTAGGTCGTTAAATCTCTAACTTATAGCCGAGTCCACGAATAGTGTGGATGATTGTTGGGTTTGCTGGGTCTGCTTCAACTTTTGCACGCAAGCGCTTGATGTGAACATCAAGAGTCTTGGTATCGCCGAAATAATCATTTCCCCACACACGATCAATTAGTTGGCTACGAGTTAACACGCGACCACTGTTGCGCATCAAATACTCAAGTAATTCAAATTCTTTGAGCGGGAAAGTAACGGCAATTGAATTAACGGTTACATGGTGCTTATCTAAATCCATTCGAATTGGTCCGGCAGTGAGTTCTTGATTTTCATCGTAATTGGATTGATCACCCGAGTTGCGACGCATGACAGCTTTCATACGCGCAAGCAGTTCGCGAGATGAGTAAGGCTTGGTTACGTAATCATCGGCGCCAAGTTCTAGTCCAACCACCTTATCGATCTCAGAATCTTTAGCAGTCAACATAATGATTGGAACTTGTGATGTGCTGCGGATAACGCGACAAACTTCGGTGCCTGAAACTTCAGGAATCATGAGATCGAGAAGAATTAAATCCGGTGAAAATGAGTTAAATGACTCAATTGCATCTTTTCCATTTACTGCTACTTGAACCTCGTAGCTCTCTTTCTTGAGCAGATAAGCGAGTGCATCAGAGAAAGAGATTTCATCTTCGACTATAAGTACTTTGGTCATTTGTGATCCTCTATTGATTCGTGGATTGGAAGGCGAATAGTGAAAGTGCTACCCACGTTTTCAGAGCTCCACACGGATATTTCGCCACCGTGCTTTGTAACAATATGTTTTACGATAGAAAGACCGAGTCCAGTTCCACCTGTTTCCCGCGAACGTGCTGGATCTACGCGGTAAAAGCGTTCGAATATTCTTTCTACTTCAACTTCGGGAATTCCTATTCCTTGATCAGAGACAGCGATAGATAAGATGCCATTTTCGGCAGAGGTGCTTACCGAAACCTTTGTTCCTGCAGGTGAGTAATTAATTGCATTTTCAATCAGATTATGGATAGCCATTGTCATCTGACCACGATCTCCTTGAAGAAAACCATCTACTGACTCTTGAAAATACAAATTTATTTTTCGTGAATCAGCCGTTGTGCGGCACTGATCAAGAGCCTCTTTAATCAAATCTGAAGCAAGCAAAATTTCTGCCTCATGCAACGGATCTGAATCTTGAACTCGTGAGAGTTGAATAATTTCTTGTACAAGATCAGTCAAGCGTTTTGCTTCTATCTGCATGCGAGATGCAAATTTAGTCACTGCCTCTGAGTCATCTTTAGCTTCCATGACAGCTTCACTTAGCAATGAGAGCGCACCAATTGGAGTCTTTAGCTCATGTGAAATGTTTGCAACAAAATCTCGGCGCACTTCGTGCACACGTTGGGCTTCACTTTCATCTCGCAACATAACCAAGACAAGTTCACCTTCGGAAAGTGGAATTACATTTACGGTGATTTCACGTTTGCCTTCACCGATCGGTCCACGAGCAATTTCAATAGTTCCGGTTTGTTTCACATTTGTGCGGCGTACTACGCGAATTGATGCCAGCAGTTCTTCGCTTTGGATGCGCCCATCGCGCAAAATGCCGAGTTTTTCGGCCTCGGAATTCGCAAAAATCGCAATCTCACCTGGCGCGATAATCAGGCTCGCGCCATCTAACTGGTTGAGCGTATTGAGCAGGAGCATAGGTAGATCACGCCTTTCTTGCGTATTTATACTCTTCTCGCGGCGCCACATGTGGAAAGCCTAGCCCCATGTCGCACCAGTTCACCGTCCGTTCACCTAATGGATTGACTCCATTCAACCGGTGCGCCTAGCGTGCGGTCATGCCTCTAATTAGATCCGTATTCCAAGATGAACTAGATAGCGTCTCGCAAACCCTCTTTGAATTAAGTGTGATGGTTTCGGACTCCATGGCCAGAGCGACAAAGTCTGTAATGACAAAAGATTTGAAGTTGGCCGAAGAAGTTATTACCTCTGATGAAAAAATTGATACCGTACAACACGATTTGGATGCACGAATTATTGACATCATCGCAAGACAACAACCAGTTGCTTCAGATCTTCGCGCACTTGTGACTGCACTTCGTATGTCTGCCGACCTTGAACGTATGGGCGATCTAGCACACCACGTTGCAAAGCTTGTCCGGTTTCGCCATCCAGGCAGTGTTGTTCCAGCGGAACTACTTTCCTTAGTTGAAGCAATCGGCGAAACTGCAGAGAAGATTGCCACCAAGACCGGTGTTGTTATTTCAACTCGCGATGTATCACTTGCCGCACAGGTTGAAAAAGATGATGATGAGATGGATGAGCTGCATCGCAAGCTAATCTCCACACTAGTTGAACCGTCTTGGCCACACGGTGTGGAAACAGCGATTGACTTAACTTTGCTTGGCCGTTACTACGAGCGTTATGCAGACCACGCAGTTTCGGTTGCACGTCGAGTTATCTTCTTGGTGACAGGAAAGTTTGCATAATATGTCGATAACAACTTTGATCCCAAGTCCCCGGGATATCACTACCGAACCACGTCGTTCAGATAAAGTTTTCCGCGGCGTTGTTACAGGTGGAGGCTTATCTTCACTTGTAATTTTAGGTTTGATTGCGCTTTTCTTGGCATATCGTGGTTTCGAAGTTTTAAAGCAAGAGGGATTGGGCTTTATCACCAATGCTGAATGGTCGATCACCCTCGATGAATCTGCCAACGTGGTTGAAAGTAATTTTGGCCTTTCCGCCATGTTGGTCGGAACAATCCTTTGTTCACTGGTTGCGGTCGTAATTGCCGTTCCAATCTCAGTGTTTTCAGCCCTTTACCTAAACTTCTACGCACCAGGTTGGCTAAAGAAAATACTTGTTGCGGTAATTGACATGATGGCCGCATTCCCGTCAATCCTCTTTGGCATCTGGGGCTTCCTGGTTCTGATGCCGAGCGTTGAATACTGGGGAAAGCTAATAAATAAATATTTAGGCTGGATCCCGCTATTTGAAGTAAAGCCATATTTCTTTACACGCTCACCATTTGTGGCTGGTGTTGTGCTTGCAATCATGATCATTCCGATCATCACATCAGTTTCGCGTGAAATATTTGCGCAGGCTCCACTTGATCGAATTCAAGCCGCCTTCGCACTTGGTGCAACTCGTTGGGCAATGATTAAGGCGGTCGTAATTCCACATGGTCGCAGTGGAGTTGTCGGCGGAGCGATGCTTGGTCTTGGTCGCGCCATGGGTGAAACTGTTGCCGTTTACACAGTGTTAAACATTGTTTTTCAGATTAACTGGCATGTTCTTCTGGGTGCCGGTGGAAACGTTGCTTCTCTAATTATCCTTAAGTTTGGTGAAGCTAGCGCTTATGAAATTAAAGCTCTAATGGCTGCTGGATTAGTTCTTTTCTTCTTAACGCTTTCCGTAAACGCAGCTGCAAACTTCATTGTTAAGCGAACTGGAAAGTCGGGACGATGACCGCCGTAGCAACTCCGCAAAAGCCTTGGGCTAAACGACCAGTAGATCGAATCCGAGAATTCGGGTTTTTGATTGCAGCAGTTATCTTCGCCTTTGGATTCGTTGCTGCAACTGAGATGAAGGGGAAATTAGCCTACGCCTTCATTTTCTTCGTCGCTTATGGCGTTTTTACTTCCACATTTGCATTTATCAGTCGCGGGGCGCCTGCGGCAAAAGATTTGCTTATTAGCACTTTAGTTTCACTTGGTGCGGTGTTAACGGTATTACCAATTGCCAGTATTTTCTTTACTGTCCTTCAAAAGGGGCTGCCAGGGCTACATTTTGGGCTACTGACAAATGATATGTCGATGGCAACATCGACTGATCCAATCGCAACTGGTGGAATATTGCATGCCATCACCGGAACCTTAACCTTAGTAACTCTTGCACTCTTCATGAGTGTTCCGATTGGAATTTTGACCGCACTTTATTTAACTGAAGTTAAGGGCAGGTTCGCTGGACCGATTCGCTTCTTGGTTCAGGCGATGTCAGGTGTTCCATCAATTGTGGCAGGGCTATTTATTCTCTCAGCAATTTTATATACGATTACAAAAGATTACTCTGCTTTAATGGGCGCACTTGCTCTTACAATTTTGATGATTCCAACTATTGCGAGAACATCCGAGGAAGTCTTATTGCTCATTCCTAACGACTTGCGTGAAGCTGGTACCGCACTTGGAGGAACACAATGGCGAACAGTTGCCATGATTGTTCTACCAGCGGCGCGCAGCGGATTAATGACAGCAATAATCCTCGGAGTTGCTCGCATCGCTGGAGAAACAGCGCCAATTTTATTGCTCACTGGCGGTGGTGACAAAGTAAATCCAAACCCATTTAGTGGCTCTGTTGGTTCAATGCCGTATTACATTTGGAAAGCTTTTAACGCTGGATCCCCAGAAGCTATAACTCGTGCGTGGGCAGGTCTTCTAGTTTTGATGATTGTTGTTCTGATCCTGTTCTTGGCAGCACGCGCTCTATCAAACCGAAAGGTTTCCCAATGATCCAGACTCCTGAAAGCGAGAAAGAAATGTCCACATCTGCGCAGCCCAGCTCATTGGCAAGTGTCGCAAATGCAAAGCAGGCACGTACTCAACCAACTCAGGCAACTGGAACTGGCTTAGAAGCGCGCGGGATTCACGCATGGTTTGGTAAGAATCACGTACTCGCAAATATAAATCTGGACTTTGCCGCAGGTTCGGTAACCGCACTAATCGGGCCGTCGGGTTGCGGTAAATCAACCTTTATCCGCACGCTCAACCGTATGCACGAATTTATTCCGGGGGCGGCGATGGCCGGTGAAGTATTACTTGATGGAAAAGAAGTTTATGCCCCAGGTGTTGACGTGACGAAGATTCGTTTGCAAATCGGTATGGTCTTTCAAAAGCCAAACCCATTCCCATCGATGACAATTGGCGAAAATGTGCTTTCAGGTCTTAAGTTGGCTCAACTAAAAGTTGAAAATAAAGACGAGTTATTAGAATCATGCTTGGTTCGCGCTGGTCTTTGGAATGAAGTGAAAGATCGACTAGATGCCCATGGTGGATCTCTCTCCGGTGGACAACAGCAACGTTTGTGTATAGCCCGCGCATTGGCGGTAAGCCCACAAGTTCTCTTAATGGATGAACCATGTTCGGCACTCGATCCGGGATCAACTCTGCGAATCGAAGACACTATTCGTGAACTTTCAGATTCAATGACCATTGTGATTGTTACCCACAATATGCAGCAGGCGGCACGCGTCTCTGATTACACCGCTTTCTTCTTATCTGATGGCGGCCCAGGTGAAATGATCGAAGTTGCCCGCACTAGCGAGATTTTCTCTCAGCCTAAAGATCAACGCACTGAGAATTACGTCACCGGCCGTTTCGGGTAAGCGTTACCTGCTGTTCACCTAATAGTTAACCAACGTTTGCCAGCGAGGCGTATTTAGTTAACCGCAGGTACCTAGTTTTCTCCTAGCACGTCACCTATATCTAATAAGGGGAAAATTAATGAAAGTTTCAATGCTCGCAAAATCTGCAGCAGTCGCACTCGTTTTTGGGCTTGTCGCCTCGACACCAGCTCACGCAGTAGATCTACAGGGTTCTGGTGCATCATTCCCAGCACTTCTTATCGAAGCCTGCAAGGCTCCATTTGCTACCGCTTCAGGTCATTCATTCACATACGCAGCATCTGGTTCAGGTGCTGGTCGTACAAACTCCGACAAATCTGTTGGAGATTTCTGGTTCTCAGATGCAGCGCACACAGCAACTACAAAGCGTTCTAGCATCATTCACGTTCCAGTAGTAGCAGCACCAATCGGAATTTTGCACAACCTTCCATCACGTAACACGCTTTCACTTTCAGCAACAACAATTGCTGGCATCTTCGCTGGAACAATTACACGTTGGAACGATGCAGCGATTGTGAAAGATAACAATCGTGCGTACGACAAGATTGTTTATAAGACAAAGAATGGTGAGCTTGTTAAAGATGCAAGTGGTCAGCCAGTCGTTGCCAAGAAAATCGCAACAACTACTCGCTACACACTTCCAGATAAGCCAATCAAGGTTATCTACCGTTCAGATTCTTCAGGTACTTCAGAAAACTTCACAAACTACTTAAACAAGTCTGCAGCATCAGTTTGGACAAAGGCCAAGGCTTCTGTCTTCACAAGCTCGTTCCCAGGTAATATCAACTCACCTGAAAACTTGGGTCGCATCGTTGGAGCTTCATCTTCAACTGGCGTTTCTCAACTAGCTGGAAAGACTCCTTATTCAATTACGTATGCAGAAGTTAACTACGCTGTTGCAAATAAGTTGAAGGTTGCACACGTAATCAACCCAGCAGGAAGCGCTGTAGAGCCAACTTCTATCAGCACTTCAGCATTCCTTGCTCAAGCAGCAGTTGATGCAAACGGTATCTTGACTTTCGATTATGCAACTAAGGAAGCAGGCGCTTACACACTTGGTATCGTCTCTTACCTACTTGCAGATACTGCATACCCAGATAAGACACGCGCAGCAGCTGTAAAGGCTCTTGCAAACTACGTCCTATCGCCAACATGCGCTAAGGACAAAGGCGCAGCACTTGGATTCAGCGTTATCGACGGTGAGTTCAAGAAGAAGGCAGATGCACAGATCGCAAAGATCGGTTAATTCTTAACCTAAACACGAGGGGAAACGGCCAGGGAAACCTGGCCGTTTTTCTTTTGCCCTAAACTCGGTCAATGCAGATTCGGCTAGCTATTCCAAGTGATGTTGAAGATATTCATCGTTTAATCTACGAGCTAGCCGTATATGAAAAAGCGCCAGAGCAGATGGTTGCAACGATAGACCAGATTAATGGCTCTTTATTTAACAATCAGCCAGTTGCTTTCTGCCATGTTGCTGAGGTCGATGGCAAGATCGTTGGTATTGCGCTGTGGTTCTTAAATTACTCAACATGGCTGGGCAAACCCGGAATTTATTTAGAAGATTTGTTTGTACAACCTGAATATCGCGGCCACGGAATTGGTAAAGGTTTTATGAAGACCTTGGCGCAACTTTGTATCGAACGCGGATATGAACGCTTTCAATGGTGGGTCCTTGATTGGAATGAGCCATCAATTGAGTTCTATAAATCATTTGGCGCAGTGCCTATGGATGAATGGACAGTTTTCAGACTTTCTGGCGGTGCGTTAAAGAAATTTGCTAACGAGGGTTAACGACTCTAAAGCGAGCAAGTGTTGGATCTGTTGCATAGGCGATACGGACACCTGCCTTTTGAGATGCAACTAACCCGCTAACAATCTGCTCAGTTAACAGTTCACCGGGTGCGATAACGGCAACGCCTGGGGGATAAGGTGCGATCAAATCTGCGGAGACTCGCCCAATTGCATCGCTGGCCGTAACCATTTGAGTATCAGCGAAATAAGCATCGCGCATTGAGATCTTTACTTGCGGCACAACTGACCAACTCAGTGCGGTCGCACTTGGTCGAGGAGTGCTTTGCAGTGATTTCAAAATAGGAACAAGAACCATTGCCAGCTTTTGAAAATCAGCTATGGTGTCGGCAAGTGTTGCTAGAAATACGATGGTGTCGCGATCGGCCATCTCAACTCTTATGCCACGTTCAATTAGCGCCCGTTCGATCTCAACGCCAGCTGCGCCTAATTGATTGGCACGCAAGACAACTTTGGCTGGATCAAAGCGCCCGCTTGGGAAATCGCTGGCGATTAAGAAAATTGGTAAATCAAAGTTGGCCTGTACGGCCAGTTTAAATTCGGTCACGTTAGTTAGTAGCGCGCCTAATAACTCTTGCCCACGGGTCTGCAATAGCGCACGGACTGCATCAATTGATGCCAGGGGAGCACCAGCAGGAGAGGTTGTGTGAGTTGTTTCAAAACTCTGTTCCAGGCGATCGGCACTGAGCAATGTTGTGCGGGCCAATAAGAGCGCAGATGCACTGTAACCCGGCAAGGCTTTATGAACACTGGTGATTAAAGCATCGGCGCCAAGTTGCATAACATGTTTTGGATACGCATCGTGAAAACCAAAGTGTCCGCCCCAAGCGGCATCAACAATTACCGGAATCGAATTTGCATGAGCACTGGCAATAAGTGGGGCAATATCCGAGATAGTTCCCAAATATCCAGGCTCGGTGAGCAGAAGCGCAATTGGCTTTTGCTCAAGTACGCGTTCAAACTCAGAGAGGGCAATTCCCGTAGGAACACCTGTTGCGGCATCGATTTCAGGTGACAGCCATATCGGTTCTAACCCTGCTAAAACCAGCGCGCTTAGAACAGAACGATGGGCTGTGCGACTTAAGGCAACTTTGTCACCTGGTTTACCGAGCGCCAGGATTACAGCTTGGTTTGCATGAGTTGATCCACCAGTTGAAAAGCGCGCAAAATCTGCGCCCCAAAAGTCGGCTGCAATGGATTCAGCCTTGCTTAAAATTTGATTAGTTAACTTGATCTCATCTAAGCCGCCATATAAAGGTATGTCAGCATCAACAACAGCTCCGAGCGCAGGATCAATCTGTGATGCGCGTTGCTTATGACCAGGAATCGTGAAAGGAGTGTGGCTACCTTCAAAGTAAGAGAGGTAAGCATCGAGCAGTGGAGCGCTCTTACGGAGTTCAGAATTGATCTTCACTAGCTGAGCCTAACTTGTCACGGCGCAGAAGTTAAAAAGAAGGCTCTATAATTTAGCCATGACATCAAAGGACCCTCTCCCGCAATCTCGTCACTTGGCAACCGAAATTCCTGGTCCCAAATCACTTGAATTAATTGCGCGCCGCAAAGAAGCGGTCTCTGCAGGGCTAGGCATGGCGATTCCCGCATTTATCGAACGCGGTGAAGGTGCGATTTTGCAAGATGTCGATGGCAACCGAATTATTGATCTTGGCGCAGGTATCGGTGTTGTAAATGTAGGAAATGCTGCCCCTCGCGTTGTTGCTCGCGTGGTTGAAGCGGTACAAGCTTTTACACATACCAACTTCACCACCGCCCCATACATGGGCTACGTCGAAGTATGCGAAGCCTTAAATCGAATTACCCCTGGCACACATAAGAAGAAATCAATTTTGCAAAACTCTGGCGCTGAAGCAGTTGAAAATGCCATCAAGATTGCCCGTCATTCCACAAAGCGTCCGGCCATCATTGTTTTCGAACATGCTTATCATGGACGTACAAATTTAACGATGGCACTTACTGCAAAGAATGTTCCATATAAGGAAGGCTTTGGACCATTTGCCAACGAGATCTACCGCATGCCGATGCCTTACTCCTTCCACTATGAAGGAAATAAAGCAACTATGGCTCAAGATTTTCTTGACGTGGTTACATCGAAAATCGAAAAAGAAGTTGGTGCACATAACATCGCTGCAATAATCATTGAACCAATTCAAGGTGAAGGTGGATTTATCGTCCCACCAAAGGGTTTCTTGCCAGGGCTTTCTAAATTTGCAACTGAAAACGGTATTGTCTTTATTGCAGATGAAGTTCAAACTGGTTTTGCCCGCACTGGTAAAATGTTTGCTTGCGAAGATGAAAACGTTGTCCCCGACATGATCGTCACTGCAAAGGGAATCGCTGGCGGATTGCCACTTGCCGCCGTTACCGCTCGCGCCGAAATTATGGATTCATCACACGTTGGTGGCTTAGGTGGCACATACGGTGGAAATCCAATTGCCTGTGCTGCAGCCCTTGGCGCAATTCAAACTATTGAAGAAGATAAATTGGTAGAGCGTGCCCGCCACATCGGAAAGATTCTTAGCGATTCCCTAAACGCTTTAGCTGCCAAGTATCCGATCATTGGTGAAGTACGCGGACGTGGTGCGATGCAGGCGATTGAACTGGTCGTAGCCGGCACAACCACGCCAAATCCTGCGGCAATGGCCACAATTATTAAATACTGCCAGAGCAAAGGCGTACTGATCTTGACCGCCGGCACATACGCAAACGTCATCCGCTTCTTGCCACCGATCGTTATCTCTGATGAACTGCTTAAAGATGCCCTTGGCGTTCTGGAAGAAGCCTTCGCCAGCCTTTTAACATCTCACCTCAACTGATCACCCCTTAAGGGTGATTTTTAGTAGCCAATGCACCCATAGATGCATCACCCTTAGGTATGAGCACGCGGGTGACGAGAGAAATTAACCCAACTGGGGTGATTAGCGGGATATCCCTAGCGCGCACCCTGCCACCAGTACTGCCACCAAATTTTCTAACTCGTAAATCAATTCTTTCAAATGTGGCAATTGATCGAGCCGGCATAACCCTAATAGCTGCTCCTGCAGGTTATGGGAAAACTTCGCTCGTCACCGAATACGTATCGACATTGGATTACCCGGTGGTTTGGCTTTCATTTGATGATTCCGATAGCGAAACTTCATTTAACGCCCATTTGATTCAAGCGGTTCGAAATGTATTACCAAACTTCGGTGGCTGGTTCTCATCTGAAGCAGAAATGAGCACACCCGAAGTCTTAAAAAATACTTTAACTGAAATTGCAAACTATTCAGGGCACTTGATTTTGGTATTGGATAATAATCGAATTAAGAACGCTGATGCCACTCCACTAGCAGAGTTCTTCTTGGATTTAGTACCTAACAATGTACATACGATTGCCATACGGCGAAACATTCCTGCAGATGCAATCTTCCGTTTGCAATCTCTGCCCAATTTTAAGTTTTTTGGTAAGGATGATTTAGCGTTTTCAAGTGATGAAATTAAAATTGCGGCATCACTGCACGGAGTAAATCTAGAGGATACGAGCGCACTTGAAAATTTAAAGTTAGCAAATGGCTGGCCAGCAGCAGTGCAGTTAATCTTAAACAACCTTGCGCGGGGCTCTCAGTTAAATTCTAGTGCGAACACGTTTCTGGAAGGTTCAGAGCAAATAAAATATTTAGTACATGAATTACTTGAAACTATGAAAGCTGACGATATAGAGGCGCTTGTCTCACTTTCGGTTTGCAATGAATTCTCAGCAGAAACTGCAGAAATTGTTCTGCAAGAGAAGTATTCTTTTAGCAAAATCAATAGCTTTGCAGCAGAGGCTATATTCATACGTCCTACACCAGATCCGGTCTATAGCTATATTTTCAGTCCTGTGATTAGAGCCGGGCTGAGCCAATCTTCGCTGGTAAAAGAATCCGAATTCAGGAAGATTCATCTCAGACTTAGTGAGCATTTTGAATCTAAAGGTCAACCGCTAAAGGCTTTAGAACATGCCAAAGCGGCAGGTGATCAGAAGAAGTATAGAAATCTCTTTAGGCAAAACATGCGGCAACTAATTGCCATTGGGCGCGGGAAAGATCTGCTGCGAATGGCCGAATTGGTTGGTGATAACACTCCGATTGGCAGAATAAAGCGTCAAACCGTCGAGTTAATTGGCTATACGGCTGATTTCCAATACGCGAACGCGCAAAGTTTAATTGCGGAAATGCTCTCTGCTTCCAAAGGTACTGAAATGGAGAATTTCATAAAGAAGTTCACTGCTGCGGCCAGTGCGTATGTGGACTTTGCCACCGGTTTGGATACTAATTTAGATTCCAATGTTGCCACTGCTGTTGGCGCTACAGCTAAGGAGTTAGACCTTGCTCCTGTAGATAAAATCTCAATTCTGAAAGTAGCTGTAGCCAAAGAGATTATCTACGATAGTTCGGATCGAATATATGAACTCCAGGAAAGGGCCATCAACTTAGCCGGTGATGACTCCAGTGCAATGGTGCAGTATTCGCTGGGAGCAATCAATGCATGTGTACTTCTCTATAAAGGTGAATTCACCAGTGCTCTGTTAGCTGCTAATAACGCAATAGCTCAAGCAGAGCGTGAGGGGTATGCAGGGATTTTTGGCCCACTAGATGTCATGTATGTGAAGGCACGTTGTCTCTTAGAGTTTTCCCAGATCGATGCAGCGCTAGTTGTTTTCGAACAGATTAGAAATCTGGCCACAGCTTGGAAGCAGTATGTCTGGGTATATGTAGCGGAGAGCTTTATGGCCCGCGATTTGGCTATTAAAGGAAATCCTTCTGGTGCTTTAGAACTGGTACGTACCGGACGAGACCGAGTTCGGGAAATTACATTTAATAATTCCTTGGCAACCTATTGCGATCTGACTGAATTGTTTATTAGAAATACCATGAACGATTGGTCGCGCGTTGGCATATTGCTCGAACGACTACCCAATTTCTTATTGGTTGAAAGAGTCAGATCAATTTATGAAGTAGCCACGGGAAAGACCCCGACCTCCTATGACCTGAAGAAAATGCCTTATAGCACTGCAAAAGAGCAAATTTATAAATGTTTAGCTGAAACCGAAGAGAATATTGACCGTGAAGCTCTGGCACTTGTTTCAATGCGCCAAGCGTTAGAAATTGGTGCTCGTGTGGGCGCTAAAGAAACTTTCTTACGACAAGATGCCCGAATTCTTAATTTAATCATACATATTGCTGGTGAAAAGCCCACTGTTTACCTGGAAGATTTAGCATCACTAATCACAACTCGCCTTAAGTCTCGCAATGAAAATTCACTTACCTCATCCGCTTCGCTGACCAAACGAGAATTAGAAATTTTGCGACATCTAGAGACGGGCAAACCGATAGGTGCAATTGCCTTGACTTTGCACGTCTCTCAAAACACGATGAAGACGCATCTGAAAAATATCTATCGCAAAATCGGGGCCAGCGGTCGTGAAGAAGCGGCTGCAAAGGCAAAAAACCTATATATTCTTTAACTATCGGCTCGGCCTTATACTTAAGCCATGGATTTAGATCTGCTGGTAAATATTCTTGATTTAACTGGCACATTTGCCTTCGCGCTAGTTGGTGCGCGCATCGCTTCAGATAAAGGTTTGGATTATGGCGGAATCGCCTTTATTGCGGCCACAGCATCGCTAGCGGGTGGGACTTTAAGGAATCTCTTATTGGGAGAACGTCCGCCATGGGTCTTGCACGGTTGGCTATTCGTAGGGGTTTTGCTCGCAGTTGTTATCACGCTGGGTGTTAAGCGAAATAAACCAGTGGGCAGATTTGTGTTAACGCTAGACACTATTGGTCTGGCCGTTTGTTCGGTATCAGGCGCACAATTTGCACTTACCCAGAATGCGCCCTTTGCTGCTGCAGTCATTCTTGGTCTCATCGGCGCGGTAACCGGGGGGTTGTTGCGCGATGTCTTGTGCCAAGTCGAACCAGTTCTATTACACCGCGAAACTATCGGAACCTCATGTCTTGCAGGTTCACTGGTTTACGTAAGCTGCCACTATTTTTCGGTTAATGAAGTTCTATCTGTTGTCTTGGCTAGCGTTTGTGTGATTCTGGTTCGTGAGCTTTCGATTAAATATGATTGGCATTTACCTAAAGTTGGAGCAAAGTAGTTGTTGCAGCACGAACCAGTAATCCATACTGCTCGGCTAGAACTTCATCACATCTCGGCTCCTGACTTGATAACTCTCTTTGAAGAGCGCGATGATTCACCCGCTATTTCTGGAAGGGGTTTTACCAACCCGCTACGTGTTCTTATTGATTTTCAAGGCCCGCTAGCTTGGCGAGTTCCCCAAGTAAAAGCAGATCCGGCTTGTAATAAATGGTTCGTACGTTGGATTGTTTTGAAAGATAAGCAAGAGATCATTGGCAGTACCAGTTTTCATGGCGCACCTGATTCAGATGGCATGGTAGAAATTGGGTTAGGTATCGAAAGTGAATATCAGAACCAGGGCTTTGCTAAAGAGGCACTGCTCGGAATGTGGCGCTGGGCGCTAACTTTTCCTGAGGTGCAAACTTTTCGTTACACAGTAAGCCCCGATAACGCTGCGTCAATTGCAGTAATAAATTACTTTGGTTTTGCATATAAAGGCCAGCAGATGGATGAGATTGATGGAGCTGAAAACATTTACGAGATGAGGGCGGTAGATTTTATTACTAAATGGGGAAGTAATTAATCGCGAGATTGTCCCGAACGGTGCTTGTAGCGAGCTAAGAATTCTTCCTTCATCTCTGTGAAGTTGCCATCAATTAGCGCTTGACGCATCTGATCAACTAAACGCACCACAAATCGCTCGTTGTGAATTGTGGCAAGTGTTGCTGCCACCATCTCTTTGCCACGGAATAAATGGCACAGGTAGGCGCGTGTGAAATTGGCACAGGTGTAGCAATCACATTCGGAATCAATAGGGTTGAAATCTCTGATGTACGGAGCATTAGAAAGGTTAAATCGACCCTGCATTGTGTAGACCGCACTTGATCGCGCGATACGAGATGCCAAGACACAGTCAAAGGTATCTATGCCATTTTCAACTCCTACAAATAAATCTTCAGGAGCGCCAATACCTAGCAAATGCTTTGGTTTATTCTCAGGCAAAGTCTTATTAACCCACCCGACAATCGTGCCGAGTGCATCCTTATCAAGTGCGCCCCCGATTCCGAAACCATCGAATTCGATGCCGGATGATGACATCGAACCTAAATCGCCAGCTGCCTTCTTTCGCAAATCTTCATATTGCGCGCCCTGAATTACTCCGAAAAGTGCTTGATACGGCTTATCGCTGCGCGCATCTGTCAGGCGCTTATGTTCATCCAGACAACGTATTGCCCAGTCGTAGGTGCGCTCCATCGCCAACTCTTGATAGGGACGAGTGTTATGCAAAGTGGTGCACTCATCGAAGGCAAAGATGATATCGGCGCCAATTTTATGTTGAATCTGCATAGATATTTCGGCGGTGAAGCGATGCATCGAGCCATCGAGGTGAGATTTAAAGGTAACGCCGTCATCATCGACGTGAGCTAGACGTTCTTTGTTTCCGGCAATAACTTGGTCTGATCTAAAGGTGGTGGCATCCATTGCCAATACTTTTTTGAAACCAACACCGAGTGAGAGAACTTGAAAGCCTCCACTGTCAGTAAATGTTGGGCCTTGCCAATTCATAAATTTTGCCAAGCCGCCAGCTTCATCTAGAACATCGGGGCCGGGTTGTAAATAGAGGTGATAAGCATTTGCTAGTAGTGCTTGTGAACCTAAATCTTTCATCGCACTTGGCAGAACTGCTTTAACTGTGGCTTTTGTGCCAACCGGAATAAATGCGGGAGTTTGAATATCACCGTGCGGGGTGGAGATTGTGCCAACGCGCGCTAATGAGTTTTCTGCGCTGTGATTGATTTGAAATGAAAAATTCTTGTTACTTGATGTGGACACAAGGTCATTGTCTCAGATATAGACTGCGCTGATGCGCGCCATGAAAATGCCCTATAAAGAGTTCACCTCTATTCTCAATCCGCATTCTCGCCGCATCGTTGCCGGAATTGCCTTGAGTGCTATTGGTCGCGGAATGACGCTTTCACTTTTGATGGTCTATCTCCACGAAATGCGTGGATTCACAACTTCTTTCGGTGGCCTGCTAATGGCCTGGGGTGCGCTAGTCGGAATCGCTGGCTCTGGTCCATTGGGTGCGATGGTCGATCGCATCGGTCCGAAAATTGTGATGATCATAGGACTAGTTGTTTCAGCCCTTTCTGGATTTGGTTTTGCATTTGTATCTACCAAGCCAACAGCTGTAATAGTGATGACTTTATTTGCAATTGGAAATCAATGTATTTGGCCGGCGCAGATGGTGATGTTGACTCGCCTTACCCCAGTGGAGATTCGCTCGAAAATCTTCGGCTTTAACTTTATGTTGATGAATTTAGGGCTGGGCGTCGGCGGCTTATTATCATCAGTAATCATCCGTGAAAATTCACTATTTTCATATCAAGTTATGTACCTAATTGATGGCGTTACCTATTTAATATTTCTATTTATTATCTTTGGTCTAAATACCCCTGCCGCTGGTCGATATGTGGCGAAAGAGGATGAGCCACAATCTGGCAGTTACCGCGAACTTTTTGCCAACCGCAAGTTAACCATTCTTACCTTTGCCGGAATCATTTTGCTGACCTTCGGATATGGTCCACTGCAATCTGGACTACCGGTCTATGCAACGCAATATTTGGACTTAGCGCCAAATTGGCTGGGAATAATTTTTGGCGTAAATACTTTTGCGATAGTTGCTTTTCAGCCTTTAGTTCTAAGAATTCTCGAGCGATATTCTAAATACACAGCGCTGGTTTCGGTCGGGTTTATCTGGGGACTTTCTTGGCTCGCCGTTGGTGTTTCTCCCTACCTTTCCATGTTTATGGCAGGTATCGCGCTTTGCGTCAGTCAATTAATTTTTGCATTCGGTGAGATGGTCTACGCGCCAACCAGCCCTGCGCTGATGCAGGAGTTAACACCTGAACATATTCGTGGTCGCGCCAGCGCTTTGATTAGTTTGCAATGGGGCATATCCGGAATCGCAGGCCCAGCACTTGCCGGAATAATGATTGGCGCTCATCTAGAACAGCTGTGGGTGCTCTTAATGGCTGTTGGCGTGCTTGTGCCAATTCCGTTCTTTGCCTATTTAAAGCGAAAGAATTAGGAAAGCTTTCCAGTAACTTCGATTAAGGTTACGTTTGCGTTTGAGAGAACGACTGAAATATCTTCGCCGCTCTTGCCTGGGCAAGAAAGTCCCCAAGAGAATTTAGCCGAAGCGCCAGCGGCAAGTGGAGTAGTTGGTGCACCCTCCATTTGATTATCGCCATCGAAAATATCTACGCATTCACCAGTTGTTGTTGAACCCTTAACAATTAAAATCGCTAGATCTAGTTCTGCGGCAGATCCGTTGGTAACGCTGAGATTAAAGCGCTCATTAATCTGACCAGGCAACATGCCAGATGCGAACTTGCCGGGTGTGAAACTGGCAGGGGATGAAAGGGTGTAACTAACTTTATCTGGGGTTACCACTGGTGCATCAAAACCACCTGATGCTTGGGGGGCTTCTTCAACCTCAGTTACAAGACTCTGGTCATCAACCTGTGCGACTTCATCGCCTCCACCGCATGCGCTGAGTGTGAGCGCGAGGGCAATGGTGAGCGCGAGCTTTGATTTGATTGTGAATGACATGATGCCTCCAGATTTAAATACTTATACGAAGTGACTAATTCCTACCGCCAAGTATAGAGTAGCCCGCATGTCTTTGAACTCCGAAGTTGATACAACAACGATCTCAGGTCGCAGCCCACGCCAGATCGCATGGAGCCGCTTTAAGCGCAACAAGGTAGGCATGGTCGCTGCCGGGATCAGTATTTTCCTACTCAGTATGTCGCTTTTCGCACCGATCGTATGTCGCATACTCGGCATCAATCCAAGTGACTTAAACCTAGAAAACCTGGATAGCAGTGGAATTCCGCGGGGACCAGATGCTGGATTTAGTCTGCAGCACCCACTTGGATTAATTCCAGGTACAGGTCGCGATTTACTTGCACAGCTTCTTTATGGTTCACGCATTTCATTTATGGTTGCCATTCTTACAACGGCAACAGCACTCACAATTGGTTTCTTTGTTGGAATAGTTGGTGGTTATTTCCGTGGCCGAGTCGATGGTTACTTAGGTCGCCTCACAGATTTCCTTTTAGCATTTCCTGCCTTCTTTATGATTGTTGCTCTTAGCGAACCGATGGTCGATCGCATTGAACAGGCCGGAATTGCCGAAGGAAACGGCGCTCGCATTGTCTTTTTAATTTTATTTTTATCTTTCTTTGGTTGGCCAGGATTCTCGCGTTTGATTCGTTCGCAAGTACTTTCACTTCGCGAACGCGAATTCGTAACCGCAGCACAAGCGATGGGCGCATCGCGTCGTCGCATCATCTTGAAAGAACTTGTTCCAAATCTTTGGGCGCCAGTTATCGTCGTCGTTTCACTTTCACTACCCGGTTATCTAGCAGCCGAAGCGGTCTTCTCATTCCTTGGCCTTGGCGTTCAGCCTCCTGCATCAACTTGGGGAATCCTGCTATCGAATGCAACTCGCTTCGTAACAGTGATGCCAAGCTTCTTCCTTATTACTTCGGCATCCTTAGTTATTGTGGTCCTGGCCTTTAACTTGGTTGGCGATGCCCTGCGCGATGCGCTAGATCCTCGCGCCGACAAATAAGTCGGACCCAATCCTCGCGCCGACAAGTAACAATCCGGTAACGCCCCACTAATTCACCCTGCTAGTTACCTTTCAGTATTCACTTTTCGGACATTTTCTGATTGACTCAACCCACTCGCGCCTCGGTTCCGCCATGAAGTATGGATGGAGTTTGGGCGCATCCCAATCGAAAGGATTACGGAATGAGCCCTCGTTTCGCTCTTCGTCGTACCGTAGTCGTTGCATCTGCAAGCGCATTGCTTCTTGGAACCGCATTGGTTTCAGGATCAACCGTTGCAAATGCTGCTGCTACTCCAAAGACCGGTGGAATTCTTACACTGCTCGAGCACGAACCACGTCTTGATCACATGGATCCAAGCCGAATCTACACAGGACGCGACCTCGCGTTTATGAACTCGTTTCACACACGTACTTTGGTTGCATACAACCCAGTTCCAGGTGCTGCAGGAGCAAACCTTGTTCCAGACCTAGCAACAAATACTGGTGTTCCAAGCAACGCTGCTAAGACATGGAAGTTCACACTTCGTCCAGGCACAAAGTTTGAAGATGGAACTCCAATCACATGTGAGCACGTCCAATACGGTACATCTCGCGTATTCGCACAAGATGTAATCAACAACGGACCTACTTACCTACTTGCATGGCTTGATATTCCAAAAGATGCAGAAGGAAACTCAATCTACGTTGGTCCATACAAGAGCTCAAAGGCAGCACAAGCTGCATACAACAAGGCAGTCTCTTGCTCTAAGGACAACCGCACAATTACTTTCCAACTGAACAAGTCAATTGCTGACTTCAACTACTTGGCTACATACGGTGTTATCTCACCAATCCAAAAGAAGAAGGACACTGGCGACAAGTACGACCTAAACCCACAGGCAACAGGTCCATACAAGATCGTTGAGAACAGCAAGACACAACTTCGCATGGTACGTAACTCAAATTGGTCAAAAGCATCTGACCCAATTCGTACTCCATACCCAGACGAAGTAATCATTCAGTTCGGTCTTGATGAAGAAGTTATCGATCAGATCATGTTGGAAGACACAATTCCATCAGCGATCAACTTCGGTGGCCCACTTCCAACAAACAAGGACAAGTTCTTCACCGACGCAAAGTTCAAGAACCGTCGCATGAACAACTCAGATCCATACGCTAACTACATCGCATTTAACGTTAAGGCAATGCCTTGCTTGGAAATCCGTCAAGCAATGTATTACTCACGCGATGCCAAGGCTCTTCTTGACTACGCAGGCGGCCCAACTTACGCAGGTTCATATGCAACTGGCGTAATCAGCCCACTCGTAGCAACTGACTACGCACCTACAAAGGTCGTTGGTCCAGGAAGCCCAGACTTCATGCCTGAAGGAAACGTAACTAAGGCAAAGGCCCTAATGGAAACCGCAAAGACCAAGTGTCCTGCGGATTACAAGAAGGCAACTGAAGATGGAATCACATTGGACGTTCGTCAATCTGTAACTCTTAACGACACTATTCCAATCAACGAGGCAGCTTATGCTCGCGCTGGAATAAAAGTTAAGTGGAACATCATCTCTTCAGGTTATTACTCAACAGTTATGAACCCTGACAAGCAGAAGGATATGTCTGCTTCTGGTTGGGGTGCTGACTGGGCAAATGCTTCAACAGTTATTCCTGAACTATTCGCTTCATTCGGTGGATTTAACCTTTCACAGAACTCAGCGGATCCTGCATACAAGGCCTTTGAAGATAAGGTCAATATTGCAATGAAGACAACAGACCGTAAGAAGCAAGCTGCAATATGGAAAGAGCTAGATGCTTATGCCATGAAGCAGATGTGGGTATTGCCAACAACGTTTGGTAAGGCTCAAGAAGTTTGGGGCTCACAAGTCTCAGGCGTCTTCTTCTGGGTCCCTCAGGGTAACCCTGCCTACGGAAAGATGTGGATTAACAACTAATCCAGATCATTTCTTATAGGACATGTAAGAAATAGTTAAGACAGGTACTTCCGGCGCTTTCGAAAGATTGCGCCGGAAGTACCTTCTTACGTAAGGCAGTAGTATTCGGACTTAATTCTTGGAGGATCACGATGTTGAAGTTCATTGGTCGGCGTGCTGCTTTTGCGGCCATGACCATACTCATCGTCTCGGCAGTAGTTTTCATGATCTTTTCATTTCTTCCCTTTGATCCAGCCTCACTTACATGTGGCCAGCGCTGTACAGATCAAATCGTGGAAGCCAACCGCGTTCGCTTAGGTTTTGATAAACCAATCTATGAGCAATATTGGCTCTTCCTTTCAGGAATATTTGCAGGCCGCACATATGGGGCCGGCAGCGCAGCCTTTACCTGCCCCGCACCATCATTTGGATATTCATTTAACGAAAATGCATGCGTTACAGACATGATCCGCGAAGCACTTCCAATCACAATCTCATTGGCAATTGGCGCACTAATCATGTGGCTTATCGTCGGAATTGGACTTGGAATCATTGCTGCCAAGTTTAAAAATCGCTGGCCAGATACCAGTTCCTCAGTATTCGTACTTCTTGCTACATCCCTGCCAACTTTTGTTACCGGCCTGGCACTTTTGATCTGGGTCACCATTAAGTGGAAGTTAGTTCCACTTTCACTTTCGGGATATACCTCACTGATTGATAACCCATTTAAATTTATGCAGTACTTTATTTTGCCTTGGATCACGTTGGCGATTGCATACGCTGCCATTTACACCAGATTTACCCGCGCCGCACTTCTAGAAACTTTAGGTGAGGATTACATCCGCACTGCTCGCGCTAAGGGCGTTGGCGAACGAGTTGTCTTCTTCAAACACACCCTTCGCGCAGTGCTTGCACCGCTAATTACTTTGGCAGGACTGGATTTTGCTGGACTTATTGGTGGCGCGATTATCACCGAAACAATTTTCAACCTGCCCGGCCTTGGTCGACTCACCCTTCGCTCGGTCTATGAATTCGATCTTGCAGTTGTGCTGGCAACAACGATCTTGGCCGCAGTTGTCGTCATCGTCATGAACTTAATCGTGGATATGTTGTATGCAGTACTTGATCCGCGGGTACGAATCGTATGACCGAGTTATTAAGAATTGAAGACCTGCACGTCTCATTTAAAACTGATGACGGAATGGTCCGCGCCGTAGATGGCGTCTCTCTTACCTTAAACGCCGGCGAAACTGTTGCCATTGTTGGCGAATCAGGATCAGGAAAAACTGTAACCAGTCTTTCAGTAATGGGTCTTCATAAAAAGGGGCAAGCTGAAATCAGTGGTTCGATTTCGCTAAGTGATCACGGCACATTTAAAGATGTTGTTCATTTAAGTGATGATGAGATCCGCGATATCCGCGGTCGCGCCGTTGCGATGATCTTCCAAGATCCCATGTCTTCACTTCACCCTTATTACAAGATCGGTAGCCAATTAGCTGAAGGCTATTTGGTGCACAACCGCGGCAAGAAGAAAGAGGCGATGGCGCGTGCTCTAGAAATGCTTGATCTAGTCGGTATTCCAGAGCCGGCAAAACGTGCCCAAGAGTTTCCTCATCAATTCTCAGGCGGTATGCGCCAGCGCGTAATGATCGCAATGGCGCTAATGAATTCGCCTCAGATCTTGATCGCAGATGAACCAACAACGGCCTTGGATGTAACTGTGCAGGCACAGATTTTGGCGCTGCTATCAAAGCTTAAGAAAGAATTTAATATGGGTATCTTGCTAATTACCCATGACCTTGGCGTTGTTGCACAGGTGGCAGATCGCGTAAATGTTATGTACGCAGGTCGCATCGTTGAAGAAGGCCCCGTTGATGACATCTTCTATTCACCACTTGCTCCGTACACGCTAGGTCTTCTTAAATCAGTGCCCCGCGTTTCTAAAAACAATGAGCGCTTAAAGGCAATTCCTGGCCAACCACCATCGCTAATTAACTTGCCAGTTGGTTGCCCATTTGCACCACGGTGTGAATATAAGCAGCACTCATCGGAGGCCGGTTGCAACACAACTCGACCAGCGCTCTTGGGAACTTCTAGCACCCACCGTTCTCGTTGCCATGTTCCAGAGAAGTTGCGCCATGAACTATTTGCAAAAGAGTTAAAGGAGGTTCAGGGATGAGTGAAGCAATCCTAAAAATTGAGAACCTCGTAAAGCATTTTCCAACCGGCAAGGGCAAGCGCGGTGAAAAGGAAGTCGTAAAGGCTGTCGATGGAATTTCATTTGAGTTAAAGGCAGGCGAGACCATTGGTCTAGTCGGTGAATCGGGCTGCGGCAAGACAACTGCCGGCCGCACAATTCTAAAATTAGTTGAGCCAACTTCGGGCAAGATTATTTTTGAAGATAAAGATATAACCGATTACAGCTCGAGCAAGATGCGCGCAATCCGTGCCCAGATGCAGATCATCTTCCAAGATCCATATTCAGCCCTTAATCCACGTCAGACAATCGGCAAGATTATTTCGGCACCTTTTGAAATTCAGGGAATTACCCCGCAAGAAGGAACCAAGGGCGCCGTACAGAATTTGATGGCTCGCGTTGGTTTAAACCCAGAGCACTACAACCGCTATCCGCACGAATTCTCTGGCGGACAACGCCAGCGCATCGGTATCGCACGAGCAATCGCGCTAAAGCCACGATTCATCGTTGCCGACGAACCAGTTTCGGCGCTAGATGTTTCGATTCAAGCACAAGTAATTAACTTACTTGAAGATCTGCAAGAAGAAGAGAAGATCAGCATGGTCTTCATCGCCCACGATTTATCTGTTGTGCAACACATTTCAGATCGCGTTGCGGTTATGTACTTGGGCAAGATGATGGAGATTGCAGCAACTGCCGATCTCTATGCCAAGCCGCGCCACCCATATACAACTGCACTTTTATCTGCGGTGCCGCTGCCAGATCCCCGATCTGAGCGCACTCGGGAGCACATTATTTTAACTGGCGATCTACCTAGCCCCATCAATCCTCCTGCAGGTTGCGTATTTAATACCCGCTGCTGGAAGGCGCAAGATAAGTGCCGTACCGATGTGCCACAGTTGGTACAGCTCGGTGCATCACAAGTGGCCTGCCACTTCCCTGAGAACTAGTTAAATCCAGGGGTTAATTACAACTTTTCCAGATTGTGGCGACATCGACATCTGCATCGCCTCATCTGCCTGATCAAGTCCAAATTCGTGAGTTACCAAATCTGCGAATGGATATTGTTTTGCATACTTATCAAAGAGTTTCAGAGATGGCCCATAGGCATTGATTGGGTGATTAGAAAGTCCGATAAGTCGCAAGTTCTTACTTAGAACGTGGCGGTGCATGCTAATTGACACCTCACCAGTATCAGCAAAGTTACCCATTTCTAACAGCGTGCCACCACGGCGCAACATTTCAATACCTTCAATTACTGGTTCGGGACGATTGGTCATATGTAGAACGACGTCGGCGCCGATGCCACCAGTTAGTGAATGAATCAATTTCAGGCGCTCGCTCTGGCTGGTCTTATCCACATTGACTGTTAAATCTGCGCCAAATTTCTTGGCAAGTTCTAATCGATAATCAGATTTATCAAAGCAAATGATTTTTCCGGCTCCCATGATGCCCAACTTGGCGAGGTGAAGTAAGCCAAGTGGTCCAACCCCAAAGACAACAACTGTGTCACCGGTTGTGAAGCCTTCGATTGAGTAGGAGCTGAAATCTTTTAATTTATCAAGGGATGCCGCGCATGCCATAAGTTCGGCAAGGACGGCAACTTTTGGAGAAATATTGTCAGGCACTTTATAGAAGAAAGTGCCCGGCTTGAAATACATATATTCAGAAAAGCCACCCAATAAATGAGGCCACTGCGCACTTGTAAAACTATTTCCATAGCATTGCGATTTTGAGCACCAGCTATAGCCTTGAATGTGGGTGCAATAGAAACATTTGCCGCAGATCATGTCAGGGCACATAACTATGCGGTCACCAACTTTTACGGGTGCTTGGTAGAAATCACCTGATTCCTCAAGTGCTGGGCTGAGCTCTTCAATAATCCCAACATTTTCATGTCCTTGAATAATCGGGAAAGGCGTATCGGTCTCAGATTCAGTACCGGCATATTGTTTAGTCTCACCTTGGTAGGTGTGTTTATCGGTGCCGCAGATTCCAGATAGTTCTACGCGCATCAACAGCGCCCCATCTTCTAACTTGGGACGGTCAAAGGCTTGCACTTCATAACGCCCGGGGGCGACTAATACTGCGGCTCGAATCTTCATATCGCTAAGTTAGACCTCTGAGCGATTTGTTACTAGATCTGTTACCAGATTTCGACGCGTTCACTTTCTGCCAGCCACAACTTATCGCCCTCTGTAACCTCAAAGGCTTCGTGGAAATCGCTGATATTGGCAACGATGGCATTGCAGCGGAACTCATATGGTGAATGTGGATCAGTTGCTATGCGACGGCGCAGTTCTTCGGCACGCACCTTGCCACGCCAGGCTTGCGCCCAAGATAAGAAGAAACGTTGTTCACCGGTTAAACCGTCAATTACAGGGCTCTGCGCGCCCTTTAAAGCCAATTTATAGGCCTTAAACCCAATTGCAAGACCACCAAGGTCTCCGATGTTCTCACCGACTGTAAGGGCTCCGTTGACGTGGATATCGGGGGTTTCTTCGGGATAGAGCGCATCAAATTGTTTAATAAGTGCGTTGGCGCGCTTTTCAAATTCAGTGCGATCACTCTGGGTCCACCAATCGATCATGTTGCCATCGCCATCGAATTTAGAACCTTGATCATCAAAGCCATGGCCGATTTCATGGCCGATAACAGCCCCAATACCGCCGTAATTAACTGCGATATCAGCCTCTAAATCAAAGAACGGCGGCTGCAAGATCGCTGCTGGAAAGACGATCTCATTTTGGATCGGATGGTAGTAAGCGTTAACTGTCTGCGGGGTCATTAACCATTCGGTCTTATCAACTGGCTTGCCGATCTTTGCCAATTCGATATCTCGGGCAAACTTGGTGATGCGACCGATATTTTCAAAGAGACCATCGCGGGTAATTGTTAGCGCCGAATAGTCGCGCCATTTATCGGGATAGCCAATCTTGGGGGTGAATTTGCCCAACTTTTCCAGCGCTTTTGTCTTGGTTTCTGGGCTCATCCACGATAACTCGTTGATGCTGATGCGATAGGCCTGGATTAAATTATCAACTAGATCGAGCATCGCAACTTTGGCCGCTTCTGGAAAATGGCGCTTCACATATATCTGGCCAATGGCTTCGCCAAGTGCGCCTTCCACAAATGAAATAGCGCGCTTCCAACGGACGCGAATTTCGGGGGTGCCCGAAAGTGTCTTGGAGTAGAAATCAAAGTTTTGATTTACAAAGTCATCAGTTAAATATGCCGCAGCACCAGAGATTAACTGCCATTTCATCCACGCCTTCCATGGCGCTGGGTCAAAGTTTTCAAGCAGGGCCGAAAGGCCGGCTAAGAATGGCGGCTGCTGCACAACTAATTCATCAAAGGCTGACTTAGGGATCTGGCTATATTCCAGCCATGAGGCCCAATCAAAATTTGGGGCCAGATTAGATAGTTCGTTAAAAGTCATCTTGTTATAGGTCAGTTCGACATCGCGGTCTTTGACTTGATCAAAATGATGGGCTGCAATCGCTGCTTCTAGTTGGTAGATCTGCTCGGCCATGGCCGCGCCATTTTCAATACGGGCGAGAGCAAACATTTTGGCTACGTGGACTTTGAAGGCCTGGCGAATTTCTTCATATTGTTCTTCGCGATAGTAAGCCTCATCAGGTAATGAGAGCCCACCTTGTCCGAGATAAATAATATTCATTTCAGAGTTCATGGCATCGCCATAAATTCCCAGACCAAATACCCCGCCAAGTCCGCGCATTTCTAGATCGGCCATGGTCTTAATAAATTCGGCGCGATTGGTGATCGCATCAATTGCTGCCAAGTCATCTTGCAGTGGAGTGATTCCAGATTTTTCTATCGCCGCAGTATCAAGGAAGCAGTCATATAGATCGCGAATCTTCTGGGCATCACCATCGCCTTTGGCAGTTTCGATAATGTCACGCACCTGGGCTTCGGCCTCTAAATAAAGTTGGTAGGTAATTCCATCGGATGAGCGGTCCTGGGGGATCTCGTGGTTTTTTAACCAAGTGCCGTTGAAGTATCGGTACAGGTCATCTTGGGGGCGGAACGAGTTATCGATATGTGATGAATCAATTCCGCTTACGAGTGGATTTACTGCAGAGCTCATGCGTTCCTTTGCCTTCTAAAAGTAGTTGAAACTTCAACTTCACCGTTTATTAACGTATGATTGCCCAATGGCACGGCAAAACGCTACCTCACCTCGCTGGCTCAACGTTGCCGAAATGAAGGCTTGGCGCCGATATATCGTAGCCAGCCGGCGTCTTTTAGAGGCCCTTGATTTAGACCTGGCCCACCATGAACTCTCGATGGCCGATTATGAAATCTTGGCCCAGCTAAGTGATGCCCCGGAGCGACGAATGCGCATGTCAGAACTTGCCGATGTTGCAATGCTCTCCAGGTCGCGCCTTTCCCACCGTATGAAGGTTATGGAGAAAGCCGGTTGGGTAAAGCGTGAGGCCTGCCCTGTTGATAAACGCGGCTACTTCGCAGTGATGACACCCAAGGGGTGGAAGGCAATTGTTGGGGCGGCGCCGGATCACGTGGAAAGTGTGCGCTCGCGATTTGTTGATCATTTATCGAAAGGTGATCAAGTTGCACTGGCCGAAATTTTTGAGAGAGTTTCTGATTCTTTAAGAAAAGATCTCGAGGCCAAGTAGTAGAAAAGTTTTGGAAGAGAAATAAAAAACCCGCCACATAAAGTGGCGGGTTTTTTATTAAGTAATGAATTACTTAGCTGCTGCCTTCTTGCGACGACGGCGCTTTGGAGCAGCTGTTGTAGCTGCTGCCTTCTTCTTGCGACGCTTTGGAGCTGCCTTCTTAGCTGCTGCCTTCTTGCGACGCTTTGGAGCTGCCTTCTTAGCTGCTGCCTTCTTGCGACGCTTT
>CAFAAN010000008.1_pt1 | contig 77358 bp, 75 predicted proteins | sample 7267611 | NCBI WGS metagenome assembly CAFAAN01 (sample SAMEA6813988, study PRJEB35770) | uncultured Actinomycetes bacterium | biome: Freshwater; feature: Freshwater reservoir; material: water | place: Czech Republic | collected 2017-08-18 | depth 30m m | reverse complement strand
TAACCCCCGCCTTGCAAAGGCGGTGCTCTACCAATTGAGCTAGGTCCCCGTGTTAGAACGGGTGGGCCCAGGTGGACTTGAACCACCGACCTCTTCCTTATCAGGGAAGCGCTCTAACCAGGCTGAGCTATGGGCCCGCAAGAAAGATCACTCTTTATTGCAGAAGCGCTAGGTTACTTGAACTTCTTCAAGAGACCAAAACGCACGCCTTAGCGCAGATGGGGAAGCGTAGCGTTATTTAGCTGAAATCTCATCTTCCCGGTTTTGTGTGACCGAGAGTAAGGCGACACCTTCATCGAGGTTTACTAGGCGAACACCCATTGAATCGCGGCCGGTTTGGCGAACTTCGGCAGCTGGTGTGCGCATAACAGTGCCTGCAGATGTAATCGCAAGAATTTCGTCAGAGTTTGAGAGAACAAGTGCGCTGACTAATGAACCCCGTGAGTTCTCATCGATCTTGGCAGCTTTAATTCCGATGCCGCCACGACCTTGTAAACGATATTCATCTAGTGGGGTTTTCTTGCCGTAACCACCATCGGTTGCAGTAAACACAAATGCATCTGCAGTTTGTGAATCAATACGCGCCATAGTTAATAGTTCATCATCGGTGCGGAACTTCATTCCGATTACACCGCTTGTAGAACGACCCATTGGACGAAGTGATTCTTCATCTGCGGCAAAACGAAGTGACATTGCTTTTTTGGAAACTAGAAGTAACTCATCACCCTTATTAATAAGGGCAGCAGATACAACTTCGTCGCCAGGTTTTAGTGAAATGGCAATTAGTCCGCCAGAGCGAGGTGAGTCATATTCAGTAAGTGGGGTTTTCTTAACAAGTCCGAATTTTGTGGCAAGCACCAAATAAGGGGATGCGGTGTAATCCTTGATTGATAAAACTTGCGCAATTGTTTCTTCAGGTTTAAATGCCATTAAATTGGCAACGTGTTGTCCGCGTGCATCGCGGCCAGCATCGGGCAGTTCGTGCACCTTTGCGCGATAGACACGACCTTGGTTGGTGAAGAACAACAACCAGTCGTGTGTGCTGGCTACAAAGAAGTGATCGACAACATCATCTTGCTTAAGCGCCGCCCCTTTTACGCCACGGCCACCGCGACGCTGTGATTTATATAAATCAGCATTGGTACGCTTGGCATAACCGGTGCGGGTAATTGTGACTACGGCGTCTTGATCTGGAATTAAATCTTCGGCTGAGAAATCACCTTCGCTAGCCACAATTTGGGTGCGGCGTTCATCGCCATATTTGGCAGTTAGGTCGGTGAGCTCGGAGATGATTATTTGACGCTGTTTTTCTTCACTGGCCAAGATCTCATTTAGTTCGACGATATCTGACATTAGGCCGTTATATTCATCATTAATCTTCTGGCGTTCCAACGCAGCGATACGGCGCAACTGCATATCTAAAATCGCGTTGGCTTGTACTTCATCAACATCTAGCAACTTCATCAACCCAGTGCGAGCTTCTTCAGGTGTTGTGGAAGCACGAATTAAAGCAATGACCGCATCAAGTGCATCCAGTGCTTTTAAATATCCTTGCAAGATATGAGCGCGTTTTTCTTTTTCGGCTAAACGATATTTAGTGCGGCGAATAATTACTTCTACTTGATGTTGAATGTAGAACTTAATAAATTCATCAAGACGTAAGGTGCGGGGCACGCCATCAACGAGGGCTAACATATTGGCGCCGAAAGTATCTTGAAGTTGTGTCTGCTTATATAAATTGTTAAGTACAACTTTTGGAATAGCGGATGATTGCAGAACAATTACGAGGCGTTGGCCAAGGCGCTCATTACCTTCATCGCGCACATCGGCGATGCCCTTAATTTTTCCATCTTTAACAAGTTCGGCAATCTTAAGAGCTAAGTTATCTGGGTTAACTTGATATGGAAGTTCGCTGACCACCAAGCAAGTGCGCTTGTTAATTTCTTCAACTTGAACAACTGCGCGCATAGTCACTGATCCGCGACCTGTGCGATAAGCCTCTTCGATTCCGGTGCGTCCAACAATTAAAGCTTTTGTTGGGAAATCTGGGCCTTTTACAATTTTTAATAATTCATTTAAGAGTTGTTCGGGTTTTAGATCTGGGTTATTTAGCGAGTAAATAACACCTTCGGTGATTTCACGCAGATTGTGTGGTGGGATATTTGTTGCCATACCAACGGCGATTCCGGCAGAGCCGTTAACTAAGAGATTTGGGAAACGACTTGGTAGAACATCTGGCTCTTGCGAGCGTCCGTCATAGTTTGGTGAGAAATTAACTGTGTCTTCATCGATATCGTGCATCATCTCCATAGCAATTGGAGATAAGCGCGCTTCTGTGTAACGCATTGCTGCGGCTGGATCGTTGCCGGGAGAGCCAAAGTTTCCGTTGCCATCGACCAATGGATAACGCAGAGACCAGTGCTGGGCTAAACGAACAACGGTGTCATAAATCGCGGTGTCACCGTGTGGGTGGTAATTACCCATGACATCACCGACGATGCGAGAGGATTTGTAATAACCCTTATCTGGGCGATAACCCGCGTCATACATCGCATATAAAACGCGACGGTGAACTGGTTTTAAACCGTCTCGAACATCGGGCAGTGCACGACCGACAATAACTGACATCGCATAGTCAAGATAAGAGCGCGCCATTTCAACTTGTAGATCAACAGTTTCAATACGGTCAAAGTCATCGCCGGGGTTGGCCATGCCGGTGCGATCTACCGGTGTTTTATCTTCAGCCATTTAGATATCCAAGAATCTAACGTCTTTGGCGTTGCGTTGAATAAATGCGCGACGTTGTTCTACATCTTCACCCATTAATACTGAGAACAAATCATCAGCTGCTGCTGCATCATCAAGTGTTACTTGAATTAATACCCGGTGCTCTGGATCCATAGTTGTATCCCAAAGTTCCTTAGCAGGCATTTCACCAAGGCCTTTAAAGCGCTGGATACCGTCATCTTTAGGTAAACGCTTTCCGTCATCAAGCCCAATCTTGATCATGCCATCTCGCTCGCGATCAGAGAAGGCATATTGCACTGGATCTTTACCGCCCCATTTAATTTTATAAAGTGGTGGTTGCGCCAAATAAACATAACCGTTTTCAATCAGCGGGCGCATAAAACGGAATAACAAAGTTAATAGAAGGGTGCGGATATGTTGACCGTCAACATCAGCATCGGCCATCAAAATAATTTTGTGGTAGCGAAGTTTTTTAATATCGAAATCTTCATGTACGCCCGTGCCAAGTGCGGTGATTAACGCCTGCACTTCATTGTTTTGTAGAACGCGGTCGATGCGTGCTTTCTCAACGTTAAGAATTTTTCCGCGGATTGGCAACACTGCTTGGTTGCGTGAATCGCGTCCACCTTTAGTTGAACCGCCAGCAGAATCACCTTCGACTATATAAAGCTCGCACTTTGCTGGATCAGTCCATTGGCAATCCGCTAACTTGCCGGGCATGCCACGGCCTTCCAGTAAACCTTTGCGGTTACGTGATAAATCACGCGCTTTACGTGCTGCAACTCGAGCGGCTGCGGCATCAATGCTTTTGCGAACAATCTCTTTGCCTTCTTGTGGGTTTTTTTCAAACCATTGGGTTAAGAATTCGTTTACTGATTTTTGAGTAAATGACTTGGCTTCTGTGTTGCCAAGTTTAGTTTTGGTTTGACCTTCAAATTGTGGATCTGCCATTTTTATAGAAACGATGGCGGTTAAGCCTTCGCGGACATCATCACCTGTTAAGCGATCTTCTTTCTTGCGGATAAAGCCCGCTTCTTCGCCAAACTTATTTACAACAGTTGTTAGCGCGGTACGAAAACCTTCTTCGTGGGTCCCGCCTTCGTGGGTGTGAATGGTGTTAGCAAACGTGTAGACAGATTCAGAGAAACCAGCGTTCCATTGCATAGCAACTTCAAGGGAAAGTTTGGCTTTCTTATCTTCGCCTTCAAAAAATATGATTGATTTGTGTGTTTCACCGCGGGTTGAATTAAGGTGCTTTACGAAATCCGAGATTCCACCGTCGTATTTGTAGTTAACTTTAAGGGGTTCACCTTTTTCATCAACGTGCCCAGGACGCAAATCTGTCAGAGTTAAACGTAGACCTTTATTTAGAAATGCCATTTCGCGAAAACGGGTCGATAGAACTTCGAATGAAAAATCTGTAGTTTCAAAAATTTCTTGGGATGGCCAGAAACGAACAGTTGTTCCGGTTTTTTCGGAGACACCGCCTTGTTTAACTGGCGCAGTTGGCACACCTAATTTATATTCTTGGGTCCAAAAGAAACCATCGCGCTGTACTTCAACAGATAAGTCAGTGGATAGAGCGTTAACTACAGAAATACCGACGCCGTGTAATCCACCAGAGACTGAGTAGCCGCCATCGCCAAATTTTCCGCCGGCGTGCAGAACAGTAAGTACAACTTCAAGTGCTGGCTTCTTTTCTACTGGGTGTATATCAACTGGAATACCGCGGCCGTTATCAACGCACTGCAGAGATCCGTCTTCCATTAAAGTTATATTTATTTCATCGCAGTATCCGGCGAGCGCTTCATCAACAGAGTTATCGACGACTTCATAGACCAGGTGGTGCAGGCCGCGTTCGCCGGTGGAACCGATATACATTCCGGGGCGTTTGCGGACAGCGTCTAGACCTTCAAGGACTGTGATCGAACTGGCGTCATATCCGCCGGTCTTTTTCGTCACTTAAAGCTCCTTTTAAAATCTGGTTCTGGGCTTAAAACGTGCCTAGAAGGGGAATTCCTTCATTTAGCGTGGTAATCCTATCGGTAAATGGAAAGCCCGCTAGCCATAAAAAGCCATGGGTATGGGAAATGCGCCATTTTCCGAGCGTGGGTGAGGGTTCCTAGTGGGTAAGGGGGGTTTAACTGGCTCTAGCCGTAAGTATCGCGGGGGCCGCGCTCGTTCTTAATTGTTCGGAGGCCGCGCTTCCAAGATGGGGCTTGCGGGCCAATAAAAGCAAGTGAGGCTACTCCTGCTCCGGGGGCCGAGCTTTGAATGGTGTTTAGTAAATCTTGTCCCACCGCACTTAGTTGTGTGGCCCAAGCGGTGGATGAGCATTGAATTAAAAGTGCACCTTCGAGTAATGACAGTGGTGTTGTGTGGGATGCGATATCTGCACCGACAATTTCTTTCCAAGATGAGAAGAGTGTTCCTTCGGCAATTCCTAAATGCCAATCGCGTTGGTTAATTAAATCCGAAATAACTTCATTGATAAGTGTTGGGTCCCCAGGTGTGTTGGTACGTTCTTGAACAGGTTTTGATTTTTTTATAAATCCAGTTTTATAACTGCGGAATAAGTCAAGGGCAAGATCGCGTTTAGCCATCGCTTAACCTTTCCTTTGATACAACACCGGGTGTTACATAATATTTTGTAGATAATAGTTCGGCTGGTAAGTCACTTTCAACGGCTGCTGTAATAAATGTTTGCTCGGCCATCTGTGTAACCGATGTTAATTGTTGACGTCGTGCCGTATCTAACTCCGCGAAAATATCATCAAGAATTAAAATTGGCTCAGCGCCTTCTGATTTAAGTAAATTGTAAGAACCGATACGTAGTGAAATAGCCATAGACCAAGATTCGCCATGGCTGGCATAACCTTTTGCAGGAAAGTCACCTAGGTGTAGGTGTAGATCATCGCGGTGTGGACCAATTAAAGATGCACCTCGTTCCATCTCTTGGCGAGCGACCTCGAGTTGTCGGGTGGTTAATAACTGTGCGTTTTCTACGGCGTTATCGGTTAAATTATCAGTGCTGGATTTATAAGAAATAGATGCTGGTTTTACTTCATTTAAATTTGCGTAGTTCGCAGCAATATATGGGTTTAACGCGGCCACCAAAGCAACGCGTTCGGCACTTAGTTGGGCACCTAAATTTATTAACTGTTCGGTCCATGGTGTTAACGCGTTTTCAGGTGCGCGGGTTTTTAATAAGGTATTGCGCTGCTTAACAACGCGCTCATAATCAGAGATAACACCAGCTAAACGTGGTGCGCGGGTTATTAGTAATTTATCTAGGAAGTCTCGACGGTGGGTTGGTTCTCCACGGACTAAATCAAGGTCTTCGGGCGAGAAATAGATTACTTGTAGGGCGCCTAATATCTCGCGTTGTGATTTTGTAGGGTTTTGATTTAACCGCGCACGATTTGCTTTAGTGGCGTTAATTTCTAGATCAACTTGCAAAGTTCGGTTATCGCGTTCAATCTCAGCACGGATGATCGCTTGATCTGTTCCTAGATTTAAAAGTGGCAGGTTTTGGGAGACGCGGTGTGATGAAAGGTAGGCGAGATAAATTAAACTTTCTGCGATATTTGTTTTACCTGAACCGTTATCACCAATAAAGGTGGTTGGGCCAGCCTCAAATTCGAGTTCGAGATTTTTATAAGAACGGAAATTAGTCAGCGCTAATTTGGTAACGCGCACAAATTACTCTTTATGAGGCGTAACGCATTGGCATTAACAAGTAGCGATAGTTTTCGATAACCTTGCCATCGCGATCTGATTTACCGGTGAGGATTGCTGGTTTGTTTGAACCTGTAAATGAAATCTGCACAAATGATGTACCGACCGCTTGTAGGCCATCTGCTAGGAATATTGGATTGAACGCGATCGAGATTGGCTCACCATTTAACAAAATCTCAATTGCTTCAGTGGCTTGCGCTTCCTCGCCTGCGCCAGCTTCAAGAGACACTGTGTTATTGGCGAATTCAAGGCGTAACGGAACCGTTTTATCGGTTACTAGCGCAACACGACGGACCGAGTCTAAGAATGGCGCAACTTCAATAATGGCTGTTGTAGTTACATCTTGTGGTAACAAGTGGCGATATGGAGGAAATGTGCCATCCAACATTCGCGATGTCATTGATTTACCTTCACCAGAAAAGCCAGCTAAACGATCATTGCTAGTTGTTGGTGCAAATGACAAAGAAACATTTTTGGAACCGGTTAAAGATTTAGCGGCGTCGGCAATTGTGCGCCCGCGCAATAAAGATGTTGTTGAAACACCAGGAGTAGTTGGCTGCCAATTAAATTCACGTACCGCTAAGCGGTAACGGTCGGTGGCAGCAAGTGTGACAGTTTCTTCGTTTATCTCAATATGTACGCCAGTTAAAGTAGGCAGTGAATCGTCGCGGCCCGCAGCTATCGCAACTTGTGCAACTGCTGTTGCAAATACATCACTTGCAACAACTCCTGTTGTATCTGGAAGTTCAGGCAAACTTGGGTACTCGGATATCGAAAGGGTTGGAAGGGTAAATTTCGCTGATCCGGAAGTTACTAACACTCTAGAACCATCTAAAGCGATAGTGATTGGTTTATTTGGAAGTGAGCGTGAAATTTCCGCTAATAACTTTCCAGGAACTAAAACTTTTCCTGGTTGTGAGATATCTGCTTTAAAGAAAGATTTACTAGATGTCTCTAAATCTGATCCTGAGAGAATGACTTCATCCCCGGTTGCATCGATAACAATTCCGAGGAGCTCGGTTTTAATTGGGCGGTTGGAAAGACTACGAGAAACCCAGTTAACGCCATCTGTAAGTGCGCCTTGCTCGACGGTAAATTTCACGCGGTAGCCCTCAGTTTCTTTGGTTGAAAGTCTTGCATAACGTTTATAAAGTTAGATACCCCAGTTTTACCTGTGTGGTTCGCTTGGGAGCGGGTTTTATCTATATAAAGGTAGTAGTAGTAACCAGGCGCAAAATATGTGGATAACGCTAGAAAGCCCTGCTCAAAGGCGTGTTTCTCTGTTAAGAAAGTGTGGATAAGTTGTTTATAACTAACCGCAAACCAGAACTTCATTAGCCTCCACCCTTTCTAAATCGATTTAAAATACAAATAACATTTCACTAACCACAGATTCACGAGTTAAATCCACAGTTATCCACAACTTCTCCACATTTGGGGGTAAAACCTCAAATCGGACATTTGACCTAATTTAACCTCGGTTCTGAGATTTGATCCGGTTGGTCAACTCAGTGACCTGGTTATAGATCGAACGTCGCTCAGCCATTAAATGACGAATCTTCCGGTCTGCGTGCATAACCGTTGTGTGATCGCGCCCTCCGAAAGTTTGGCCGATCTTCGGCAGGGAAAGTTCGGTTAGCTCACGACATAAATACATTGCAATCTGGCGAGCATTTACTAATACACGTGAACGAGAAGTCCCACATAAATCATCGATTGTAAGGCTGAAGTACACCGCGGTCTGGGCCATAATCGTGGCCGCCGTAATTTCAGGGCCGGCGCCGGTTGGGATCAAATCTTTTAAAACAATTTCCGCTAAACCTAAATCAACACTTTGACGATTAAGGCTTGCAAAAGCAGTTACACGAATTAAGGCACCTTCAAGTTCGCGGATATTTGTAGAAATTTTACTAGCAATATATTCGAGTACATCATCAGGTGCGTTTAATTTATCTTGCGCAGCTTTTTTACGAAGAATCGCAATACGTGTTTCTAGTTCTGGTGGTTGAATATCGGTAATTAAACCCCACTCGAAACGAGAGCGCAGACGGTCTTCCAAAGTTGTAAGTTGTTTCGGCGGACGGTCGGATGAGATAACAATCTGCTTATTAGCGTTATATAAAGTATTAAAAGTGTGGAAGAACTCTTCTTGGGTGCGTTCTTTATTTTCTAAGAATTGAATGTCGTCGACTAAAAGAATATCTAGGTCGCGGTAGCGACGCTGGAAGGCCGAGGCTTTGTCGTCACGAATCGAGTTAATAAAGTCATTTGTGAACTCTTCAGAGGAGACATAACGCACCCGAACGCTGCCATAAAGCTCTTTGGCGTAGGCGCCAATAGCGTGTAATAAGTGGGTTTTACCAAGCCCGGATTCACCGTAAATAAAGAGTGGGTTGTATGCCTTGGCAGGTGCTTCAGCGACAGCAACTGCCGCGGCGTGTGCAAAACGATTTGATGCACCAATCACAAAAGTTTCAAAAATATAACGCGGGTTTAATTGTGAAGGCTCATCATTTTTGCGGGCACCTATTGCAGAGCCTTCGCGGCCAGTGCCCGGGCGAACCGGAGTTGGCTCGACTGTGATCGTTGGAGCTGGGTGATCTGCGAGTTCCAGTGATTCATCGACCATCACCGCGATATTGGTTTTATCACCGAGCTCGCGAGTAAGCACTTCATTTACAACGGTGCGCAGTCGAGATTCAAGAACATCTTTAGCAAAAACATTTGGCGCAGCAACTAATAAATTTGTTATGCCGCCATCGCTTTGAATTAATCCCAACGGTTTAGTCATTGTTAAAAAAGCGCGATGTTGGGGTTCCCCAAGTGAAACATGTTCAATAACTCGGTCCCAAAGGTCAGTCAGTTCGATCTCAACTACTGCCATTTAAACCCCTTTGGACTATCCACAACGTTATCCACAGGCTGTGGGTCTAAAGTTGGGCTTGAGCCTTCGTTTAAAGCCACTCTGGCGGGCGCCTGTGGATAGAGGTGAAAAGTAGGACTTTTCCCTAGGAAAAGCAAGTGGTTATCCACAACTCTCAACCCAAACTCCAGTTTGACCAAGCTCTATCCACACCTCTACCGTTGCATCCTTGCTTCCCCCGTATTTATGAAGAGTTCATAGAAGTCGGATCATCCGCGAGTTAGGTCAGCAAAAACCTAACCCGGAGCCAATCCGAGGCAGTAAACGAGAGTTTTAAAAGGAGTCATTATGACAAAACGCACCTACCAACCAAATACCCGTCGTCGCGCCAAAAAGCACGGCTTCCGCGCACGTATGGCAACTCGTGCAGGGCGCGCTGTTCTTGCAGCACGTCGCGCCAAAGGCCGCACTCGTCTCTCTGCTTAAGCGAACGAGCCACACCGGACCTTCTCGTGCTGCCTAAAAACGCACGTTTGACCGAAAGCGCCGATTTTGCTCGAGCAACAAAGAGTGGAACCCGCGTTACCTCCGAAAATTTTGTTGGATACCTGTACATCTCACCTGTCACAAATCAAGAAGCTCCAAAATGTGGGCTAATTGTTAACAAATCTGTTGGCGGTTCTGTAGTTCGCCACACATTGGCACGGAAACTACGTCACGCAGTTGTGCCACAAATTACTAAATTGCCCGGCGGATCACTTCTAGTAATTCGCGCACTTGCAAAAAACAATTCAGAATCCGTGGGTGCTGAAGTAGAAAAGTTAGTTAATAAATTACTTGAGCGCGCCAATCGAAGCGCGGTGAAGTAATGCGTAGGTTAATTGTGGCCTTTATAAATTTATATCAAAAATGGATTTCCCCAGCGTTCCCAGCACGTTGTAAGTACTACCCATCATGTTCTTCATATGCCGCCTCCGCCATTTCACATTACGGATTACGTGGTGTCCTTATGTCCATCTGGCGTCTGATGCGTTGTAATCCATGGTCGCACGGCGGGGTTGATTATGCGGTTCAGCCTGCAAAAACTTTCAAAAACATCGAAAAAACCAGTGTAGGAGTGAATTAATGGGCGCTATTTTAAATCCACTTTATAGCTTTGTCTCCGGAGTTATTGTTTTAATTCATAAGGCTCTAACACCAATATTTGGCTTTGACAGTGGAGTCACTTGGGCGCTTTCAATCGTTGGACTTGTTGTATTAATCCGTATTATTTTGATCCCACTCTTTGTTAAGCAGATTAAAAGCCAGCGCGCCTTAACAGCGCTACAGCCACATATGAAGGCGATTCAAAATAAATATAAAGATGATCGCCAGAAGCAATCAGAAGAGATGATGAAGCTCTATAAAGAGCATAAAACAAATCCACTCGCTTCATGTTTTCCAATCATTGCCCAAGCGCCAATTTTCTTCGCACTCTTTACAGTGCTAAATGGAATTGCTGCAAAGACCGACGCAGGTGTATCTGCGCCAATCGCGCGCGGTTTTCTAAAGGGTGAATATTTAGAGAGCGCGGCACAAGCAACGTTTTTCGGAGCCAAGATTTCACAGAGCTTCTTAGGTTCAACAGATACAACGGTAAAAATAGTTACAGTAATTCTCATCTTTATTATGTCTGCAACAACTTTTACAACTCAGCGCCAGTTGATGGTAAAAGGAATGCCAAAAATGGATGCCAGCAACAATATGATGTTGCAACAGCAGAAAATAATGTTGTATTTATTCCCAGTTATTTTTGCGGTCTCAGGCGTTAACTTCCCTGTCGGTGTTTTAATTTACTGGTCGACTACAAACTTCTGGACATGGGGACAGCAGTTCTATGTAATTAAAAGAAACCCAACACCTGGTTCACCAGCTTATGAAGAGTTGGAAAGAAAACGCAAAGAAAAAAATAAAGAAGAGAACCGCGATCAGAGCGGAACTGTTATTGACCCAGAAAACACAGAACCTGGACAAACAGGTGATGTGAAGGGGCAAAGAAAACAACCCAAAAAGAAAAAGAAGAAGTAAGTAGATAATTAGGACAATTACCACCAAAAACGCATAATAAACCCAGTTTTCCGATAAAGGAGTTAAAATGAGCGAAGAGAATACAGAAGTTCTAGATACTTCAATAGATGTGGAAGCAGAGGCGACCCCTGGTACAAAGAAGGCGCCAAAGACAGTTGCCCGACTAGAAGAGGAAGGCGATATCGCCGCCGACTACCTTGAAGGTTTGTTAGATATTGCAGACCTAGATGGCGACATTGATATCGATGTTGAAAATGACCGCGCCAGCCTGGCGATCATGGGTGGCAAGTTAAGCCACCTAGTCGGCCAAGATGGTGAAGTACTGGATGCAATCCAGGAGCTGACCCGCCTAGCTGTTCAAACTTCAACCGGAGACCGCAGCCGCCTAATGCTTGATATCGATGGCTTTCGCGCAGGACGCCGCAAAGAACTCACCGCTCTAGCCGAGAAAATGGCCGAACAAGCAAAGACAACTGGGGCTTCAATCAAACTTGACCCAATGAACGCCTTCGAGCGCAAGATTATCCACGACACAATCCAGACTCTGGGCCTCTCATCTGAATCCGATGGGGAAGACCCAAACCGCTTCGTAGTCATCTACCCAGCTTAAGTAGATGGAAAATCTCCAGCCGGAGTCAGTTTCACGTGAAACGTTGGCACACTCGACTTTAATTGCCCAGTACTTTCCTGGGCAGATCGAAGCTATCGCGCGCTACGCCGATTTTTTGGTGGGGGCAGGGATTGAGCGAGGGCTAATTGGCCCCCGTGAAGGCGAGCGGATCTGGGATCGCCATATCTTTAACTGCCTACCTATAACCCAACTCTTGCCCGAGGGGGCATCCCTATTCGATATCGGTTCAGGGGCTGGGCTACCAGGAATTGTTATCGCTTTAGCTCGACCAGATGTGAAGGTAACCCTGATTGAGCCACTTGAGCGCAGAGTTGAATTTTTAAAAGAGGCAGTTGCCGCCATTTCTAGCGATTTAATCGAGATTGAGGTTATTCGAGGCCGCGCGCAGGATGTTAAGAAGAGCGCTAATTTTGTAACTGCTCGCGCCGTTGCCCCTCTCGAAAAACTAAAGAAGATGAGCTGGCATATGGTTAAAACTGGAGGCTCACTGCTTGCCATGAAGGGGGAGTCGGCCGCCTCCGAGATGGTTGGCGTTAAAGGAGCCGAGCTTCACGAGATTAAACTTGAGGGCATTGAGCTCGGCCGGATCATCTCCGTTCGCAAAGGTGCTTAAATAAGCGCGTGGATGATTCACGTGAAACAAAAGAAAACAAGGTAGTTGGCGTCCGCCGCCTCAAAGAGGCGATGGCCAAGCCCACAACGACCCGAATTTTCACTGTGGCCAACCAAAAAGGCGGGGTCGGCAAGACCACCACAACGGTCAATATCGCAGCAGCCCTTTCCATGGGGGGTTTGCGGGTCCTAGTTATTGATCTGGATCCACAGGGCAATGCCAGCACAGCCCTTGGTGTACCCCACCGTGATACGGCCGGAATTTACGAAGTTCTAATGGGTGATGCCACGATAACTTCTGTAATTCAAAAAGTTGCTGGATTTCCAGCACTTGATTGCGTTCCATCTAATTCATCACTTGCAAATGCCGAAGTTAATTTAGTTTCAATGGTGGCTCGCGAACTTCGGTTAAAAGAAGCGCTAGATGAAATATTTCCTAACTATGACTACATATTTATAGATTGCCCACCTTCACTTGGTTTACTAACCATTAACGCACTTGCTGCGGCGCGCGAACTTTTAATCCCAATTCAAACTGAATATTACGCACTCGAAGGCCTGTCACAACTCCTTGAAACATATGACGTTGTTAAGAAACGGCTTAATGCAAAGTTAGATCTTTCAACAATCATCTTAACCATGTTTGATGGTCGCACACGTTTATCAAATGATGTTGCTGCAAATGTGCGGGCGCACTTCCCGAAGGAACTTATAGATATACCAATACCGCGTGCTGTGCGCGTATCTGAAGCGCCTTCGTATAACCAAACGGTAATGACTTACGACCCGCTTTCACCAGGTGCTATCGCCTACATGCAAGTGGCACGTGAAATTGCAGAACGCGGCAAACCAAAGGATGAAATCACCTTTGATTCAAATGTTGTAAATATAAATTACAAACGCGATGGAGAAATTGCATGAGTGTAAAAAGAGGCGGACTTGGAACTAATTTAGATTCGCTGATACCAAAATCTCTAACTGTTGCCGGCAATGAAGTTGCACAACAGAATGAAGTTTCAATTGATGATATCTCCCCAAACCCGCGCCAACCTCGCACCGTCTTTGATGAGACCTCACTCAATGAATTAATTGCATCAATTAAAGAGATCGGTATTTTGCAACCACCTGTTGTACGCCAAACATCTGCCGGTAAATATGAATTGGTTATGGGTGAACGTCGCTTCCGTGCCGCAAAAGCAGCTGGATTAAAAAGTATTCCAGTAATTATTAGACAGACCCCAGATAACGAGTTATTACGTGAGGCGCTAATTGAAAATATTCACCGTAGCCAACTAAACCCACTCGAAGAAGGTGCCGCGTACGCCCAACTTCTAAATGACTTTAACTGCACACACGAGGAACTCGCTACAAAGTTAGGCCGTTCTCGCCCGCTAATTTCAAACACAATGCGCCTACTTAACTTGCCACCGACCGTGCAACGCAAAGTTGCTGCTGGAGTTATTTCCGCAGGTCATGCACGCGCACTACTTGGGCTTACAGATGAAGCAGAGATCGAAAAACTTGCTAACCGAATTGTTGCCGAAGGTTTAAGTGTTCGCGCGACAGAGGAAGCGGTGGCAATTCATTCACCAAAGAAAAAAAGTGTGTCTGGAAAATCAGGCAAAGCGGCCGCTAGCGGTGAAACTCTCGCCGCCGCAGAATTATTAAGCGACTATTTAGATACCCGAGTGAACGTGCAAGGCGTCACAGGTAAAGGCAAAATCGTTATTGAATTCGCGGGACGCGAAGACCTGCAAAGAATTGTGGATTTAATAGAAGGTAAGTAAGCCTTACTTAAGCGCAGAACCGCGGCGCGACATCTCTTGCTTGACAAGCCCACCTAGCGCTTTAACGCCCTCACGAATTCTTTCAGGCGTTGGGTGGCAATAAGAAAGACGCATCGACCATGAACCTAAACCATCTGCGTAAAAGGCTGTGCCCGGAACATAGGCAACCTTGGCAACAATTGCCTTGGGCATCATCGCTTTAGTGTCGATCTCGGCAGGCAGGTTTACCCAAACATAAAAACCACCACCAGGCTTTGTCCAAGTGGCTTCCGTAGGGAAATACTCTTCAAGTGATTCCAACATGGCGTCGCGGCGAACCTTATAAAGCTCGCAAAATGAGGCGATCTGATCGCGCCACGGTTGATCTGCTAAATAACTAGAGATAGTTAGCTGTGTGAAATTAGATGGACAAAGAATGGAAGATTCCGATGCAATAACTAACTTATCTTTAAGTGATTGCGGAACAAGTGCCCAGCCAATACGAAGGCCAGAAGCGATTGTCTTAGAGAAAGATCCAAGATAGATAACGTTTTCAGAATCTTCAGCGCGCATCGCATTTGGAGCGGGGCGATCAAATCCCAAAAGCCCGTAAGGGTTATCTTCTACAACAAAGATTTCCTCTTCACGGCAGATAGAAAGAATTTCGGTGCGACGATCAGCCGGTAGCAACACCCCAGTTGGGTTTTGATAATTAGGTATTAAATATAAAAATTTGATTTTGCGACCCGCTGCGCGAACTGACTTAATGGCGTTTCGCAAAGCATCTGGAACAAGGCCGTTCATATCCATTTCGACGTGAACAACAGATGCCTCATATTGTCTAAATGTTCCGAGCGCTCCAACATAAGAAGGGGCTTCAACCAGAACGACATCGCCGGGATCAATGAAAATACGAGAAATTAAATCTAAGGCTTGCTGAGAACCTGTGGTTACAACAATGTCATCCGGGTTTGCGCGAATTCCTTCTAACGCCATTACATCGCAAATTTGCTCACGAAGTTTTGGATGTCCCTGCCCACTGCCATATTGCAGCGCTTCAGCGCCATTAGTTAAAATTAATTGGCTAACAACTTCAGCCATCATCTCCATTGGCAGAGCAGATAAATTCGGCATTCCACCCGCTAAAGAAACAATTTCAGGACGGGAAGCAACAGCGAAAAGTGAGCGAATTTCAGAAGGCAACATGCCGGCAGCACGAGTCGCGAAACGTTCTTCCAGGCGTTGTGGAGCTCCGGTTTGATAGCGAACTGATACCTCAGACATGCGCCTTAGTCTCCCACATGCTCACATAGGTTTGCGAACTGATTAAATTTAACGGCGAATTCCCGCACTTCGCAGGTCAGATAATCGTAAAGTTCCAGTTTTAGCATCATCTTCTGCAGATAAATAAAGGCGTTGTATAGCAATAATAAATGCTTCGGCCAAGGTATCTCGAAAATCAGGCCGCGCCAGGCGAGCCGCGTCGCCTTCATTGGAAAGGTAACCAAGATCTACACGAACAGCCGGCGCCTGAGTCAAACGCAGTAAATCCCAAGTTTTGGCATGTGTTCGGCAATTCAATAAATCTGTACGCGCACAAATTTCACGTTGCACTAAAGATGCAAATCTTTCTCCTACGATCGAGTGGATGCCATGCGCGTCGCTGCCATAAAAATAAGTTGAAACACCGTGAGCGCCAGGATTTGATAGTTGGTCGGCGTGAAGTGAAATTAATAAGTCGGCAGCGTTTTTATTTACGAATGAAATTATTTGATTTTCAGTCAATACATTGCGAGGCCCGCGGGTTAAGAAAACGCTGGCACCTAATGCAAGCAAACGACCTTCCAAGCGCTGGGCGATGTCGTAGACAATTTCAGCTTCTTGATCACCAAATGCTGGGTCAATCACAATAACTTTATTAGCGAGTGCTGGTCCGCGGTTGCGTTGCGCCGCGGTCTCACGCATTTGCGTTGGCGTGCCACCAGAGACAATCTTTGTTAAACGGATTAAAGCGATGATTGTTGCTGGGCCACATTTGCCGTCAACTTTAATTCCTACAGATTGCTGGAACTCTTTAACTGCCGATTCGGTGCGCAGACCAAATATTCCGTCTACCCGCCCTGCGTTAATCCCCATCTCAGTTAAGCGCGCTTGTAAGGCGGCTACATCATCGCCGCGCATCATCGGCGATGATTGCAAATTAAGTGAGCGATCGCCTAATTTCCAACGCGCTTCATCGAGGGCGCGCAGAGTTGAGTCATTTAATTGGCCCGTGACATGAAGTCCACGCTCTTGCTGAAAAGAACGGATCTCGTCGGGAGAAAGTTCTTTCATAATAAATCTAATTCAACGAATTGATTAGATGAACTCTGCTAGCTCTTTAAGAAGAGCGGGCTTTGGCTTTGCACCAATAATGGTCTTAACCACTTCACCATTTACATAGACGTTAAGCATCGGTATTGAAGTAACCCCATACTTAATTGCCAAGGCAGATTCTTCATCGGTATTTAACTTAACGATCGTCAGTTTGTCGCCATACTCATTTGAGATCTCATCCAAAATTGGTCCAACTGCGCGGCAAGGGCCACACCATTCAGCCCAAAAATCAACCAGAACTGGCTTGCTGCTCTTTAGGACAACCTCATCGAAGTTATCGACTGTGACTTTACCTGCGCTCATCTTTACTCCTTTTATCGAACTTACTTTGAACTTGCTGGAAATTTAATATTTTAAAGCGTACTAGTGCGAGAGGAACTTTTCAGCATCTAGCGCTGCTTGGCATCCCGTGCCCGCTGCGGTGATCGCTTGGCGATAAGTGAAATCAACTAAATCACCACAAGCAAAGACACCCTTCAAATTTGTGCGTGTTGACCGACCATCAACCGAAACATAACCCTCTTCATTGAGTGTTACTTGAGATGTAACCAACTCGCTCCGCGGATTATGCCCGATTGCCACAAAAAGTCCGGTGAAGTCACGCTTGGATTCTTCGCCAGTGACCGTGTTACGCAATTGTAGAGCCGAGACTTTATCGGCGCCTAAAACATCAATAACTTCGGTATTCCATAACATTTCAATCTTCGGATTTGTAAGCGCGCGATCAGCCATAATCTTTGAGGCGCGCAATGAATCACGGCGGTGAATCAAAACAACTTTCGATGCAAATTTTGTTAAGAAAGTCGCTTCTTCAACTGCTGAGTCTCCGCCGCCAACTACTGCGATAACTTGATCACGGAAGAAGAAACCATCACATGTTGCACACCATGAAACTCCGCGGCCAGATAAACGTTTTTCGTTCTCTAGTCCAATTTCTCTATATGCCGAACCCATAGCCAAAATAACGGCCTTAGCTTGCACAGTATTTCCCGAACCATCTTTAAGAATTTTTATATCCCCAGAAAGATCCATCTCAACGACATCATCAGTAATCAACTCTGCGCCAAAACGTTTAGCTTGTTTGCGCATACTGTCCATCAAATCCGGACCCATAACGCCATCGACAAAACCTGGGAAGTTCTCAACCTCAGTGGTATTCATCAGCGCACCACCTGCAGTGACAGAGCCTTCGTAGATAATTGGATTTAATTGAGCGCGAGCAGCGTAAATAGCCGCGGTATATCCGGCCGGGCCCGACCCAACGATTACTAAATCTTTGATCATGTGCTCAGCCTATCCATTTCTACTTACTTCTTACGGAGCGCTCTACGCTTGCTAAAGAGTGAGATTGCGAACTCTTTTAGCGTAGCGATCTCGGTTATTTTAAATGCGTGCGCGAGCAATAGGAAAGATACACCGCCGCCAACGAGAACGAAGGCCAAACGCAGAACACCAATAAATGGTTGCGCATCATCGCTGATCCAATGGAAATAGTAGGAGATTGCAAAAAATGGCAGCATCGCCAAAAGTGAGGCTGAATAAAGACGAAGATGTTGGCCCACAAACTGTGAGTATTCAAAACGACCAACATGTTTTTTCAGAAGTGAGACCGTCACAAAAAGTCCAACGATGTAACTAAAGGCAAATGCCAGCCCTAAACCGATCGTTACCTGGTCACTCTTTAAAATCTCTAGAAAAAGGTATGAAAGCCCTGATGAAATAATATTGATAATCAAAATAGAAAGAACCTGCGTCTTGGTATCTTCGAAAGCGTTAAATCCGCGAATTAAAATTAAGTTTATTGAAAATGCGACCAAACCTAAACTTAGAGCAGAGAGCACATAACCGATATAGCGCGAATCCTCCGATGAAATACCGAAGTAAAGAACTTCTGTCATTAAAGAACCAAATAATAAAAAGGCAATTGAGCTTGGGACTGTTACGACACCGCACAACCGAATTGCGCGAATTAACTGCTTTTTAACTTCATCCACATTTTTTTCAATTGCTAATTTCGATAAATGTGGCAACAGGGCGGTAACAATAGATATTGTGACGATCGAATAAGGTAGAAGCATTATGTAATAAGCGCTGGTAAATGGGGTAAATCCAACGCCGGTTGCAATTCCCGCCTGAGCGCTACGCACTGCGGCGCTGGTTGCAACATTTACCGTAATTAAATAACCAAGTTGTGAGATTAAGACATAAACCAAGGTCCAACCCGCGAGTGAAAAAGATTTACCAAGACCGGCAACACCAAAAATAGGACGCAATCGAATACCGGAACGTTTAACAACAGGTATTAAAATTAAAGCCTGCACAATAATTCCGAGAGTTGTTCCCCAACCCAAAAGTTGAATTTGGCCGTCAGAAATATTTTCAACAGTCAGTGTTTGCTGCATAACCAAGACTCCTGCAAAAACCACAATTACAACCAGGTTGTTGGCGATCGGCGCCCACATCAAAGGGGCAAATGAACCGCGCGCATTGGCTACTTGGCCGAGCATTGTAAAAAGCCCTAAGAAGAAGATCTGCGGCAGACAATATCTAGTAAAGGCAACTGCGATAGAGAACTCTTTTTCAAAACCTTCGGTTGAAAATTCGGGAGCATATAAACGCACCAACGCAGGAGCAAAGATCACGCCAACGATTACAAGAAGCAAGAGAATTCCAGAGATAGTAGTTACTAAGCGGGAGGCGAAACCATGTCCACCATCTTCATCTGAAAATGATCTAACAAGTTGCGGAACAAAAATTGCAGTTAGCGCACCACCAACTAGCAGGTTGTACAAAATATTTGGCATCGTGTTTGCCACGTTGTATGAATCTGCTAATAGCGCTGTACCAAGTACTGCAACAGCCAAGATTGCACGGAAGAATCCAGTGATACGAGAGAGAATTGTGCCGATCGCCATGATGCCGGAGGCGCGGAATAAATCATTTGTTTTCATGGCGCCCCTTTCGAATCCTACGAATAGTCTGGGTTATCGCTGCAACAAATAGCAGTATCGCCGCACCGACGGTAAACCAGGTAACTCGTGAATCGAAAATAGTTATATTGAGGGTAAGCCTTGCAGAAGCTCCTACAAATTCCCCATCAGTATTTGTTATCTGCGCCAATATTGTTGTCGCACCGGGTGCTATCACAGTAAATGGCAGGGCCAACTGGGTTCGTGCATTTGCCGGAATTGTCAGAGCGGAGATATCAGAGACCTGAACACGTGAATTCAGTGGGGTCACTTGAATATTAATCTTTACCGGAACGCTAAAACCATTAATTACTGTGACGGGAACTTTGCCAGATTGAGAAGTAATTTGGTATTTACCGCTTGTAACACGCAACTTACTTAAAGTATTTTCCACACCATCGGTTGCGTCATAAGAAAAGAATTCGCGATCCTTTTTATTTAAAGATGGCGATAGAAGTATCGCTAACTTCGCTCTTTGTGCCCGAACTTCATCGGCGCTTACAATTGTTGAAAGAGCAGTTAAAGCCTGGCGATTTTGCTTATATTTTTTGCGTAATACAGGGCTAAGACGTGATTTACCGGTACTCCAACCGGAATCGCTTTCCACTGCAACGCTACGATTTAAATGAAATGAAACTCGTTCGGCCCCGTATGCATAATATAAACGCAGCTCACTTGGCGCTGATCGCTTTGCCAGATCAATATCTGGGTTTCCATACGGAAGTGCGATGACACGATCTCCAGAAGTGGCAAGCAATAAGCGAGTTAGCCATTCTTTTGCTGCTAATTCACCAGCGGCGCTTTCCTTATTTACTAACTTATAACCATCAGCCATATCCGCGACTTCATCTAGAAGCTGCGCATCAATAATCCAAGTTCGTGAACCTTTGCGCTTTTGCTCGAGTGGTGTTCCAAGGCGTCCCATTGATAATAAATCAGCGGCTAATTCATCATTACGAAATGTGCCGTCAAAGAGTTGGTGGGGCTTACTCTTTAAATAAATAACAGTTGTGTCGGCGCTGGCGGCCGGTAATGATCCAAATAAAAAGAAAGTCGCAATTAAAGTTAAAAAGGCTTTTTTCATTGCGCAGCAACTTCTTCAGATGCGCCAGTACGTGCGATTAACTTCTTCTCATCTGGGTATGCCAAACGTTCCACAATTTCTGCCAAAGGAAACCAGCCGACCTCATCGACTTCACTTTCTTGCGGGGCTAAATTTCCACCAGTTTCACGGAATAAAAAGTGATGTACTGTTTTGTGAATTCTTTTCCCGCCGGCCATAAACCAAAAATCGATCACACCAAGGGAACGTTCTATCGAAGATTCGATTCCAGTCTCTTCAGCAACTTCACGAAGTGCGGCTTGCTCGGGGGTTTCACCTTCTTCGATATGGCCTTTGGGTAGCGACCATAAAATTCTCTTACCACTGCCATCTTTATGATCGATGCGGCCAATTAACAATCCGTTCTTGCCGCTGTGATCGATAACTAGGCCGCCGGCGGATACTTCATCTACGCGCTTGGCGTAGTTCTTAGCGGGAGTTTTTGGACGCTTGGAAGTGGCATCGGCAGGCGCAACTGCGCTAGCAGTAGATGAATCTTTCGTAAGTGGGGCGCGATGTGCGGGGCGTTTACGCCTGCGCTTCTTTTTCGTACCTTCGCTACCCGCACCAGGTGCCGGGGTCATAGAGCAAGGGTACTGCTCTAACCTTACCTATTGTGACGAGTGCATTGGGAGCCGCTGGGGAAGTTGCGATCGCCTCACTCATCAAAGGGGCGCCACTGGCTAGTTCGCTCGCCCAAAGCTTTGCCGCGAAAGGTTTTCGACTAGCACTTGTCGGTGGACCAGTGCGCGATGCGCTACTTGGTCGCCTCGGAAACGATTTAGATTTCACAACCGATGCCAAACCTGAAGATACCAAGAAAATTTTGCAAACCTGGGCAGAAAATATTTGGGAGATTGGAATTGAATACGGAACAGTTGCTGGAAAACGCGGTGACACAACTGTTGAAGTAACAACATACCGAAGCGAAAGTTACGATCCTGAAAGTCGCAAACCAGAAGTTGTTTATGGTGAGAATATCGAAGGTGATTTATCCCGCCGAGATTTCACTGTAAATGCAATGGCGCTCGAGTTAACTACAAAAGTTCCCGAATTCATTGATCCATTTAACGGCCTGGAAGATTTAGCAAAGAAAATTTTGCGCACACCGACCAAGGCAGAGAATTCATTTTCAGATGATCCACTGCGCATGATGCGGGCGGCGCGATTTGCAAGCCAATTAGGTTTTGAAATTGCACCCGATGTTTTACAAGCGATAAAAGATATGGCAGGGCGCATTTCTATTATTTCTGCAGAACGAGTTCGCGATGAATTTATAAAGATTCTTATGTCGCCCCATCCAAGGGTCGGAATCACCATCTTGGTAGAAACTGGCCTTGCCGAAATAGTCCTGCCCGAAATTCCAAAGTTACGACTTGAAATTGATGAACACCACCATCACAAAGATGTTTATGAGCATTCAATTACCGTGCTGGAACAAGCTATTGCTCATGAAGAACGCCTAGGCGGTCCTAATTTGGTTATTCGGCTAGCGGCCCTTTTGCACGATATTGGTAAACCAAAGACGCGCAGCCTAATTGCCGGCGGCGGAGTTTCATTTCACCACCACGAAATAGTTGGGGCACGATTAACTAAATCCCGGTTGAAAGCGCTGCGCTTCGATGGTGACACCATTGAGCAAGTTGAAGCACTGGTTGCATTACACCTTCGCTTTCATGGTTATGGCGATGGCGAATGGACTGATTCAGCGGTGCGACGTTATGTTCGTGATGCTGGCGAGCTTTTAACCCATTTACACGTACTTACCCGCGCGGATTGCACCACTCGCAATGTCAAGAAAGCAGAACGGTTAGCGGCAGTTTATGACAGCCTCGAAGCGCGCATCGCGAAATTAATGGAAGAAGAAGAGTTATCTAAAATTCGACCAGATTTAGATGGTGCCCAAGTTATGAGTTTGCTCGACATCAAACCATCAGCAGCAGTTGGAAAGGCGCTAGATTTTCTCTTGGAACTTCGTTTAGAAAATGGACCACTCGGTGAAGAGCGCGCCACAAGAGAGTTACTTGATTGGTGGAGCAAAGAAAACCCTGCCGCGAAGTAACCGTGCGCCCGCAATAAAATAAATACCTGCCACAATCGAGGGAACTAAGTAACTGTCACCAGTATTAGGTAGCAACAACGCTGCGATGACTGCCCCAGAAACAATCGCACCATTTACCACTACGTCATAAACCGAGAAAACCCGGCCACGATAAATGTCATCAATTTTCGATTGTACAAGTGCGTCATTAGTAACTTTTAAACTCTGGCCAAACAAGGCAGTTACAAACGCTGCAATAGCCAAAGTTAGCGGAGTGCGCGAAAATACAATAAAAAGTGGCCCCAAGGTGCTTGCCGACAACATCAGGCGCATCCAGCGGTGGCGCCCAACTTTACGCACACCGTAGGGTGCGATGACGGCGCCTACAACGAAACCACAAGCGGCGATAGTTAGCGTGAAACTTAAACCAGCAAGCCCTGCTTCACTATCAGCAGGGTCGTGGAAGGTATTTCTCTCTAAAAGTAGTGCGATTAAAGTTAGTGCGGTTATTCCACCACGGTGCACAGCAACTGCGGCGATACCGCGAGCAGCATCAACATTTTGGCTTAAGAACTTAACTCCTTCACGCATTTCAATCAAACCTTGAGTGAAACTTGCATTTTTGATTTCATGTTCTAAAGGACCAATCTCATCCTTCTTTAGATTTGATGCAAGTAAAGAAGTAGCGAGATAACCGAAGGCTCCCAATAAAATTATGTAGCCATCTGCACTATCGGCGTTGGTTACTGAATCCAAAATACTACGCATTCCAAGGCCAATTCCGCCGCCTAAGACCACCCAAACGGATCCACCGGTCACAGCCAAAGCATTCGCGCTGATTAAAGATTTACTTTCAATCATTAATGGAATTCCAGCTGATAACCCAGCAAGTATTAAACGATTGACTCCAAAGGCGATTAAAACAAATATTGTTATTTCAATACCGGTGTGTCCCTGAAATAAAAGTAGCGCAATAATAGAAAGGGTTACGGCACGGATCAAGTTTGAGAAAGCAATAGCGCGTTGGCGAGAAACACGATCAAGAATCGTTCCGACAAAAGGTCCAATAACCGAATACGGAAGTAGGACTACGGCGAATGCTAACGCGGCGCCCAGCGCATTTGCCTGGCGTTCTGGAGAAAATAGAATAAAAGATGCCAAAGCGCTTTGGAATATGCCATCTGTCATTTGCCCAGTCCAGCGAACCCGTAACAACCGCGAAAACTTTCGATCGGTCAAGATTTGCCAAACGTTCATAGTTAAAGGGTAGTCGGGCGCGGATGCAGAAAGGGGATTATCCTTCTCCTATTATGAAATCTAAGCGCTCGTTCATTGATTATTCACTCGATAAGCGCGCCACATTGTTGGCGCTCTTTCGCGGTGTGGTCGATGCCTGCGATGCCGATCCTTACTTAATGAGGGCCGCCAAATACCACGGTGAAAAAATTTCTCGTAAATGTCCGGTCTGCAAAAAGAATGGGCTAGTTGAACTTCGCTACACATTTGGAGATCAGCTCGGTCAATTTTCAGGACGTATTAAAACTGAAATTGAATTACTTGAAATGGAGAATGAATTCGGAGAATTTGCTGTGTACATTGTTGAAGTCTGTCGCGATTGTTCATGGAACCATTTGTGCGCTTCATTCCTATTAGGTGATGGATCTGAGCGAAAGCCACCCCGTAAGGTACGCACCCTAGAAGATGATGATTGGGTTAAAGGGTAGCCTTCGGAAATGATCCGCAGAAAGCTAATCCGCGCCGCCGTATTCCTGGCTGGCTTTGGCTTTATTGCTGGCTCCACACTCTTTGCCTTCGCCTGGTTTACCGTTTCAATTCCCGATCCAAATGCATATGTAAATAGCCAATCAACAATTATTCAATATTCCAATGGCCAAGAGATTGGCCGCATCGGTTCACAGAACCGTCAGATTTTGCCGCTTGCGAAAATTCCAATGAATTTACGTAACGCTGTATTGGCGGCTGAAGATCGCAGCTTCTATTCCAATAGAGCATTTAGCGTTACTGGTATCGCACGAGCGCTCTTTAATAACTTAAAGTCAGGCACGCTAAATGGTGAAGGCGGATCAACCATCACCCAGCAATACGCCAAAACGGCTTTCTTATCACCGAGCCGAACAATTCAACGCAAGATAAAAGAGTTGGTTATCTCCCTCAAATTAGAAAACTCATTGTCAAAAGATCAAATATTTGAAAATTACTTAAATACTATTTACTTTGGTCGGGGTTCATACGGTGTACAAACCGCTTCGCAGCAATACTTCAATCGCAACGCCAACCAATTAACGCTCTCCCAAATGGCGGTAATCGCGAGTATTTTGCGCTCTCCTGGCTATTACGACCCTTCTTTATCTAAAGAGAATGAAGAGCGTCTTAAGGGCCGATTCCAGTATGTAATAAATGGAATGTTGGATCGCAAATGGATCACCGTCGAAGATGTGGCGAAAGCAAAATACCCAACAGTTACTCCACGAACCAAAACTGGACAACTCAGTGGACCTAAAGGGCACATCGTCGCAGCGGTTCAAAAGGAGATGGGCAAATTAGGCTTTAGCGAAGATCAACTCTTAATTGGTGGGCTAGTTATTAAAACAACGCTGGTACAACGTGCGCAACAAGCAGCAGTTGATGCCGTAACTAAGTTATATCCAAAGAAGGCGCCAGAGAATTTACGTATTGGGTTGGTCGCTATCCGACCCGGCACTGGCGAGATAATTGCTATGTACGGTGGACGTGATTATCTAGTGCGTCAATTAAATGATGCCACCCAGTCGATTGCGCTAGCCGGCTCTACCTTTAAGCCATTTGCACTGGCTGCCGCCCTCGAGGCCGGCATCCCACTTACCTCAATGTGGAATGGTGATTCCCCTCAAGTTTTTGATGATCTAGGTAAGCCGTATGAGGTTTCCAATTATGGAGATGAAGGTTGGGGCCAAATAGATTTAATCAATGCCACAAAACATTCCATTAACACGGTCTTTGTTCCGCTCGGGCAGAAAGCCGGTCTAGATAAAGTTGTTGATGTCGCTCGCCGCGCCGGTATCCCTGAATCTGTTGCGATGGTCCCCGCACCTTCTGTATCTCTTGGCGTTGCCAGCCCACATGTAATTGATGTTGCAAGTGCGTACGCCACTTTTGCGGCACAAGGAATCTTTTCAAAACCATATTTAATTGCCTCTGTTTCTGGACCAAATAAAGGTTTGCTTTATGAAGGTCAATCACAAACCCAAGAAGTTTTCGCAAAAGATGTAATGGCAGATTTAACTTACGCACTCAAAAGTGTTGTCAACGGTGGAACTGGATCGGCAGCCCTTGCACTGGGTCGCCCAGCTGCCGGTAAGACCGGAACTAGCCAATCAAATGCCTCTGCTTGGTTTAGTGGTTACACACCACAACTTGCTGCCTCCGTTGCGCTATTCCGTGACAGCGCATCTGAATCCCTAAATGGCATCGGCGGTTTAACTTCCGTAACAGGTGGAACTTTCCCGGCAAGAATTTGGACAGCATTTATGAAGGGTGCACTCAAAGGCGAACCAATCATGAGTTTTCCAGCCCCAGCCAATATTGGTGGGCTTGATCCGGTCGTGATGACTAGCGGTGGAACTCAGACCATCAAGGAGAAATAAACTTTGCAAACCAAAGCACGAGCAATAATCGCTCTTGCGTTGCTTGTCTCGTTAATTAGTTTTGCAAAATTTAGCCATTGCGAAGGTTCGGGATGGGCAACTCCTGATCAATATATCCATGCTTGTTATTCCGACATTCCTGCGCTGTATGGCGAAAGAGGCTTAAGTAAGGGCGATTGGGCTTATTCCAATGGTGCAGATGCAGTTGAATACCCAGTGGTCACTGGCGCAGTCATGTGGGCCTTAGCGCAAATAACTCCAGGTGGTGAAAAGGCAGTAAATAATTATTTTAATATAAATATATTTTTTCTGACTCTTTTATTTATTTTAATCGCACTGCTTGTATTTAAGATGCGACCGGAATTTTCTTATCTATTTCCTTTGGCGCCAGCGGCAATCGCTTCGCTATATATAAATTGGGATTTATGGGCAATCATTTCCATGTTGGGTGCGATTTATTGGTTTGACCGAAAGAAATTAGATTTGAGTGCAATTGCCTTGGGTTTATCTATATCAACCAAATTTATGCCGGTATTTCTGCTGATTCCAATTGCGCTAATCTTTTTACGGCGCAACCAATTGAGCGCGGCGCTTAAGTATTTTCTAATTACTACCTTTACATTTGCAGCGATCAACCTGCCAGTTTACTTAACTACCCCAGAGGGTTGGTTGCGTTTCTACCAGTTAAATCTTTCTCGTGGCTCTGACTGGGGTTCACTTTGGTATGCCATGTCTTCACTTGGTGTAAATATGCCCAATATAGATTATTTAGTGATCTTACTTTTGTTGGCGGGATTTTCTGCAATTGCTCTTTATGTTTTAGAGCTGCGCTACGTGCCATCGCTAGCTGCGCTTAGTTTTATTGTTATGGCAACAGTTATGTGTATTAGTAAAGTTTATTCACCGCAATATGTTTTATGGTTAACCCCGCTTGCTGTGATTGCCTTGATTGATAAACGCGAATTGCATGTGTTTTGGATTTGGCAAGGCGCAGAATTGATTTATCACATTGCAATTTGGCAGCACCTGGCATCGGTTACCGGTGCCACCTTTGGTCTGCCGCTTTTTGGATATGCCATCATCTCCTTGCTGCGGATCGCGGCAACCATTTATCTAATTGCCGCCCTGGTTCGGCGCGGGCTGGCCGGGGGTTCCCAAAGTCAACGTGGACTGGGCCCGCTTTCCCACAAATCCCTGCGTGAATTTCTCTTTGAAAGCACCAACGCGTACCCTTGACCCTTCAGCGTGAGGCGCCCATCGGGATAGCCAAACAAAGAAGCACTAACCCTCCTGTCACGGAAATGCCGTGGCCGTCTTAGTCCAGAGGAGGTCGGGTTAACGCATGCGTCACTATGAAATAATGGTCATTCTTGATCCAGAACTTGAAGAACGCACAGTCACACCAAGCCTTGAGACATATCTCAAGATCATCAAAGATAGCGGTGGCACCGTAAATAAGCTTGACCTTTGGGGCAAGCGCCGTATGTCATTTGAAATCTTGAAAAAAGGCGAAGGTATCTACGCAGTTGTTGATATGAACTGCGAACCAGCCGCAATCAAAGAGTTGGATCGCCAACTTAATTTGAATGAATCGGTATTACGCACAAAGGTTATACGTCCCGAATAATCCACATCCCTGGAGCGTCGCTCCCGGTATGTCATCCGTAGACGGTAATTTAAAGCAAGGACTCCACGAGTAGACAAGAGGTAAGTAAATGGCAGCAGGAGATACAACAATCACAATGATCGGCAACTTAGTTGACGATCCCGAGCTTCGTTTCACACCATCAGGTGCGGCCGTTGCGAAATTTCGTGTTGCCTCAACACCTCGTTATCTAGATAAGACAACGAACGAATGGAAAGATGGCGAGAGCCTTTTCCTTCAATGTCAGATCTGGCGTCAAGCTGCTGAGAACGTTGCAGAATCGTTGACTAAAGGAATGCGCGTCATTCTCTCTGGTCGCCTGAAGCAGCGTTCATATGAAACTAAAGAAGGTGAAAAGCGCACAGTATTTGAGGTAGAAGTTGATGAAGTTGGTCCATCACTACGTAACGCAACTGCAAAGGTGACACGTGCACAACGCGCAGGCGGAACAACCGGTGGATTCTCGGCACCAGCTGCAACCGGGGCAGAGTCATTTAATGACGATCCTTGGGCTGCTGCTTCAACAACAACAAATGCAGGCGGCGGATGGGCAACCACCACTTCCGAAGAACCACCTTTTTAAGCCTTTTCCAACTAACCATCCATTCCTAGTTAATAATCTAAAAAGTTAAGAAGCTAGGGCCCACTTAAAAGGAGCACCACAATGGGAGCAAGAAATAACCGGAACCTCAAGGAACCGAAGAACAAGGGCGCAAAAGCTGCTGCCTTAAATAAGAAGTTCAAGAAGAAGCCTTGCAGCTTCTGTCGCGACAAGGTGACATATATCGATTACAAAGATATCGCCACCCTTCGCAAGTACATTTCCGATCGCGGCAAAATCCGCGCTCGTCGCGTCACTGGCGCATGCACACAACACCAACGCTCGGTTGCAACAGCTGTTAAAAACAGCCGCGAAGTTGCACTCTTGCCTTACACATCGACAGCTCGCTAAGGGGGAATGACAAAATGAAACTCATCCTAACTCGCGAAGTTCCAAAGGTCGGTTCAGCTGGCGATGTAGTAACCGTTAAAGATGGTTATGCCCGCAACTTCTTGTTGCCACGTGGCGTAGCAATCGCATGGTCACTTGGTGGAGAAAAGCAGATCGAAGGAATCCGTCGCGCTCGCGCTGCACGTGAAGTCCGCGATATCGATCACGCTAAAGAGATCAAGGCATCACTAGAAAATGCATCAGTTATCGTCAACGTAAAAGCTGGCACAGCTGGTCGCCTATTCGGTTCTGTCACAGATAAGGACATCGCTGCAGCCATCAAGGCAGTAGCCGGTGTCGATATCGACCGTCACAGCATTAAGACTGCTGGACATATCAAGAAGGCTGGAGATCACACAGTTAAGGTTTCACTTGCACATTCAGTTGTTGCAACAGTTACCGTGACAGTGGTTGCAGTTAAGTAATTTAAGAGTAAAGAAAACCCCGGCCGCTAATGTGGTCGGGGTTTTCTCTTTTGATTTGGCCTTATCTCAGCAATTGAGAAGTCATAAATTACTTTCGTACACAGGGGTTAGGTATAAACACCCCACCTCTGACCTGCACTTTCCTCAAAAAGTGCCACCTCTCAAAGAGTTACCCACACCAGGCGCACAGGGATTTACACAGGAAAAGGTAGTTATCCACCTAGTTGTGCACAGCTTTATCCCCAACCCTTTTCGCTTTTGTCAGTGCCAGGTGGGAGGTTTCACCCGTGAGCATCGCCGAATTTCCCAACAACTCATCAAGAGCAAATGCCTCCTATAACAACTCTCAAAATAACGTGGGTACCGAATTCGAGCGCACACCACCACAAGATTTAATCGCCGAACAATCTGTTCTTGGTGGAATGCTTTTATCGAAGGATGCGATTGCAGATGTACTCGAAATTTTACGCGAACGAGATTTCTATCGTCCTGCGCACGAGCTAATTTATGATGCAGTTCTAGATCTTTATGGTCGCGGAGAACCAGCCGATGCGGTCACTGTTTCTGCCGAACTCACTAAGCGCGGAGATATTGCGCGCGCTGGTGGCGCACCTTACTTACACACTCTAATTTCATCTGTACCAACTGCGGCGAACGCAAGTTATTACGCGAAGATTGTTCGCGAACATGCAATTATGCGCCGCTTAGTTGAAGCCGGAACAAAGATTGTGCAACTCGGTTACAACGTCGAAGGTGAAGTCGATGACGCGGTCGATCAAGCACAAGCCGAAGTTTATGCAGTAACCGAACGTCGCACATCCGAAGATTATGTACAACTCGCAACGTTATTACCTGAAGCACTAGATGAAATAGAAGCGATTCAAAAGGGTACCGGCATTGAAGGTGTTAAATCAGGATTCCGCGATTTAGATTTACTTACACATGGATTCCACCCCGGCAACATGATTATTTTGGCAGCGCGTCCAGCCGTTGGTAAATCAACGCTTGGTCTTGATATCGCCCGCCATGCATCAATTCATGATGGAAAAACTTCAGTAATCTTCTCACTGGAAATGTCTCGCTCTGAAATCACAATGCGTATGCTCTCTGCTGAAGCGCGCGTTGGGCTAAATAACATTCGCTCTGGCCAGTTAACTGATGAAGAGTGGTCAAAGTTGGCGCGCCGAATGGGCGAAATCTCTGCAGCACCTTTATTTATTGATGACTCGCCAAATCTTTCCATGATGGAAATTCGCGCTAAAGCCCGCCGCTTAAAGCAGCGCCACGACCTTAAATTAGTCGTTATCGATTACTTGCAGTTGATGACTAGCGGCAAGCGCGTGGAAAACCGTCAACAAGAAGTATCTGAATTCTCGCGCCACCTAAAACTTATGGCGAAAGAGTTAAACGTTCCCGTTATCGCTATCTCGCAGCTAAACCGTTCACCAGAACAGCGCTCAGATAAGAAGCCGATGCTTTCAGACTTGCGCGAATCTGGTTCGATTGAACAAGATGCTGACGTAGTTATCTTGCTCCACCGCGATGATATGTATGACTCGCAAAACCGATCAGGTGAAGCAGATCTAATTGTGGCAAAGCACCGTAACGGACAAACCAAAACTATTACAGTTGCCGCACAACTTCACTTTGCGCGCTTTGCAGATATGGCACCTAACGCCGGTGCTGGACGCGACTTCACTGCTCCGCAAGATCCTGCCGCTGGTGCCTGGAACGAATAAATTTATTTTGCGTTATTTTTTGCGCGATCAGCAATATAAATACCAATTAAAACAATTGCTCCACCAAGTAATTGAATCGCACTCCATGATTGCGATAACCAGATCCAAGCGAATATGCCGGCAATTACCGGCTCCAACATTCCAATAACACTTGACGTTGACGCACTTAGCCTACGAATTCCACCAACTACAAATAAATACGGAACTATTGTTCCAAAGATAATTATGTAAGCAATTAATAACCAACCAGGTGCGCTGTAATCAGAGAATCTACCCTGCAGATTAATCTCTGTTGTAAAAATTTCAGTTGGGAAATTCCAAATTGGCAATACCAGCGACCAGAAAAGCCCAGCAAATCCCATCCCCCAAACAACCATCGCTTGTGCCGAACGTTTTGTGCCCAGCGATTGGCTCATTAAGAAATAAATTGCCAGCGCCATAGCGGCGCCAATAGCCCCAAGAGTCCCGATTAAATCGAATACAAAGCCTTGCCAAACTTTGGCGACCAAGATCAGACCAAATAACGCAAGCGCAATTGCGACCCACATATCTTTTGCCACTTCTGTTTTACGTACGAATTTGATCCATAGAACGATCCAAATGGGAGCGGTAAATTCCAGGATTAGCACCAAACTCAGCGGAACGCCCCGTGAGATACCAATGAAGTAACCCAACTGCACCATGGCATAACCGAAGATTCCGTAGAAAATTAAGGTCGGAATTTCGCGACGTTCAGCCTTTAGCGATTTACGGTCTTGAATAAAGGTAATAAGAAAAAGCAGAAAAAAGGTACCGATAGCGCGAACTTGGGCCAATCGAAAAGTGGTCATATGGTCTAGAACTAAAGTGACGATTACCCCGTTAAATGAGAAAAAAATCGCGCCTATAACAAGATAGAACTCACCACGGTACTTACTAAGCATTAGGTGAGCCTATCTGAATCTAAAGTTAGAAAGCGCTTTCTGAGATCTCCATAATTGAGTTATCAGCACCTTCAACGATCTTACGATCGGCTGCGATGTGGGGCAGGTAATTCGCAACAAAGAACTGCGCCGATGCGATCTTGCCAGCATAGAAATCTTTATCTTTGGCAGATGCTGTGCCAATACGCTCAGCTGCTATATCTGCCTGGCGCAATAGCAACCAAGTTGTGATGATGTCGCCAACGGCCATCAAAACACGCGAAGTGCTTAAGCCAACCTTATAAATTTCAGGAGCTGATTCTTGGGATGCCATGGCATGTCCGACAAGAACACCAACCATGCCATTGAGATCGTCCAGTGCTTTAAGTAGCGCTTCTTTCTCTTGGGCATGTGCGCCACCAGATTCGGCAAATGTTTTAATCTCTTTACCAAGAAGCCCAAGTGCTTTGCCGCCATCTTTTACAACTTTGCGGAAGAAGAAATCAAGGCCTTGAATTGCAGTTGTACCTTCATACAAAGTATCGATCTTGGCATCGCGAACATATTGTTCGATCGGCCAATCTTGAGTAAAGCCAGCGCCACCAAAAGTTTGCAGTGATTCTGTACCAAGTAAAGTCCAAGACTTTTCAGATCCATAACCTTTTACTACTGGCAAGAGCAGATCATTTAGCGCTTCCATTAGCTTTGCTTTTTCTTCATCCCCGGCAACCTTTGCCAACTCAATTTGATCTTGAATTGAGGCTGTATAAAGCATCAAGGCGCGCATTCCTTCAGAGTAAGACTTCTGCACCATCAGCGAGCGACGCACATCTGGGTGGTTAATGATTGTTACGCGAGGGCTGGCTTTATCGTTCATGACCTTCATATCCCCGCCTTGAATGCGGGTTTTCGCGTAAGAAAGAGCCTGCTGATATCCAGCCGCTAAAGTTGCAATCGCCTTGGTACCAACCATCATGCGCGCGAACTCAATAATCTTAAACATCTGCGCGATTCCTTGGTGAACCTCACCTAGCAAATAACCAACCGCAGGTTCTTTTTCTCCAAGATTTACTTCGCAAGTAGCAGAGACGTTAAGCCCCATTTTACTTTCTAGAGATGTTACAAAAACACCATTGCGTTTTCCAAGGTCGCCTGTCTTAAGATCAAACATAAACTTAGGAATTAAAAACAGGGAAAGTCCTTTTGTTCCCGGTCCGCCACCTTCGCGGCGCGCAAGAACAAAATGCATAACATTTTCGTAGAAGTCAGCATCTCCTGATGTGATGTAGCGCTTTGTTCCGGTGATGTGCCAAGTGCCATCTGCTTGTTGCACAGCCTTGCTGCGACCGGCGCCAACATCGGAACCCGCATCTGGTTCTGTTAACTGCATCGTGGCGCCCCAGTGGCGATCGACCATTAATTTGGCCATCTGCTTCTGATCTTCTGTACCAAGAACATATGCAACATGAGCGAATGCATAACCAGATGCGTAAAGATGAACTGCTGGATTTGAACCAAGGACCATTTCAGCAATCGCCCAACGAACCGCTGCCGGAACTTTCATGCCGCCTAAATCAACCGGCGCATCAAGGCGCCACCATTCACCATCTATATAAGATTTGTAAGATTTAATAAAACTTTGAGGAAGTGTGACATTTCCAGTTTCTTTATTAAGGATTGCACCGATGCGATCTCCTTCAACAAAAGATGCCGCAAGATCATTTTCAGTAAGGCGCTTCATCTCCTCCAACATCCCCATCGCAGTTTCGCGATCGAGTTCACTGAAGATGGAAGTTCCAAGAACTTTTTCGGTCCCAAGCAGGTCAAAGAGGCAGAATTCGATATCGCGCAGATTGGCGGTGTAATGGCTCATGGGCAAATAATGCTACCCACCAGTAACTTAAGCAAGCCCAAGCGCGCACTTTGCCTGACTTTTCCTTGGGGTCAGATAGGCTCGCGGCGTGCTTCTAAGTGATCGCGATATCCGCGCAGAAATTACCGCCGGCCGCGTATCCGTTGAGCCCTATGAAGAATCGATGATCCAGCCATCTTCAGTTGATGTCCGCCTCGATAAATTTTTCCGCGTCTTTGAAAACCATAAATATTCGGTAATCGATCCATCGATCGAACAGTCAGAGCTCACCCGCGAAGTCGTTGCCGATGATGGCGAAGCATTTATCTTGCACCCGGGCGAATTCGTTCTGGCCAGCACCTACGAAATTATTACCTTGCCAGATGACATCGCTGGGCGCCTGGAAGGAAAATCATCCCTTGGTCGCCTTGGGTTGCTCACCCACTCAACTGCCGGATTTATCGATCCTGGTTTTTCCGGACACATCACCTTGGAACTTTCCAACGTTGCTAATCTGCCCGTTAAATTATTTCCAGGTATGAAAATCGGTCAGCTCTGCTTGATCAAGCTTTCCTCCCCTGCCGAGCACCCATACGGTTCAGCAATTTACGCTTCACGTTATCAAGGTCAACGCGGGCCGACCCCAAGCCGTTCCTTCATGAATTTTCACCAGAGTAAGATCAAGTAACTAGCAAGGGAATACATCCCTGGCTTAAGGGGTTGGAGTAACTATGGAAATCATCATCGCGCTCGCCGTAGTCGGCTTACTTGTCCTTTTCTTTATCGCGCAATACAACCGATTAATCCGCTTAAATATCAGCGTTGATGAATCTTTTGCACAGATCGAAGTACAACTAAAGCGCCGTACTGATCTGATCCCCAATTTGGTTGAAACTGTTAAGGGTTATGCCGCACACGAACAAGGTACCTTCGACGCAGTTGTTACAGCCCGCGCCAAGGCAACAACAGCATCAACTGTTGCAGATGTCGCAGCCGCTGACGGTATGTTGACGCAAGCACTTCGTGGGTTGCTGGCAGTTGCCGAGGCGTACCCAGATCTAAAAGCATCGTCTAACTTTCTCTCCCTTCAAGAAGAACTTTCAACGACAGAAAATAAGGTTGCCTTTTCTCGCCAGTTCTATAACGATAATGTGCGCAATCTAAATACTGCTGTAAAAACCATCCCCACTAGCTTCTTTGCGGGTTTTGCCAAAGTAACAGAGCGCGAATTCTATGAAGTCGAAGATCCACAATCACGCAATGCGCCAAAGGTAACTTTCTAACACCTAATGGCAACGCACGATTTTCGCGCACAAGAGAGTGCAAATAAAGGTAAGACTTATTTTCTGCTTGCAGCAATGGGCTTACTCACTGGACTTGTTGCTTACGCAGCGCTTACCTACTTTGGCGCTGGCACATCAACGTTTATGGTGCCACTTGCAGTAGGCATTTCATTAATCGGAGTTTGGGGTTCTTATTATGGCTCTGACAAATTAGTTATCACTATGACTGGTGCCAAAGTCATTCAACGTGAAGATAATCCAGAACTATTTAATGTAATTGAAGAAGTTGTAATCGCTAGCGGGCTACCTATGCCAAAAGTTGCAATCGTTGTGGATAGCGCACCAAATGCATTTGCCACAGGTCGCGATCCGGATCATGCGCTAATTGCATTCACAACCCGCATCCTAGAAATTATGGATCGCGATGAACTGCAGGGCGTAATTGCCCACGAACTATCTCATGTTGCCAACCGCGACACTTTGGTCTCTGCTGTTGCTGCAACCACCGCTGGCGCAATTGCAATTCTGAGCGATTTTCTAATGCGCATGATGTGGTTTGGTGGGGGACGTCGTGATCGCAATAGCAACGCTAATCCAATTATGTTGGTGGTTTCTTTATTCGTTTTAATCTTGGCACCAATTGCAGCAACGCTGCTTAAAAGTGCAATCTCGCGTCGCCGTGAATCACTTGCTGATGCAACCGCAGTTTCCTTTACGCGAAACCCAGCAGGCTTGCGTAAAGCGCTAGAAGTATTGGCTGCAGATTCAACTGTGGTTCATCAGAAATCAAATGCGGTTGCCCATATCTGGATCGAATCTCCGCTGGATGGGAAAGCAGTTTCAAAGATGTTTTCTACGCATCCACCGATTCAAGAGCGCATTGCAACCTTGCGCGCTATGGAATCTTTAGGCCAGGGCAGCTAGCGCCATTTAGTTAGGCCAGATTAACTAGCGCCATTTAGTCGCGAGACTAAATCCAACTCCCACGAAACTAAAGCCAATAATCATGTTCCATGCACCGATACCCGGGATCGGATAGCGAGTCTGGCTGACGTAGAAAATAACGATCCAGAAGAGGCCGATCAAGAAATTGGCGACCATAACTGGCGCTAACCAACTTGGACTCTCAAGCGAGCCATGTGGCTCGGCATCATAAACCTGCTCTTCGTGAGCGTGGCTCTCTTGGACTTTCTTACGCAATTTCGACTTAGGCATGGGCAAAGGTTACAGGCTAAACCCAATAGATGGAACTGCGAGAGACGGAAAGAGCGAACGCCTTTGTCCTGCCAGAATTAGGCCATGGCCCGCATCCTCGTCGTCGATAACTACGACTCATTTGTCTTTAACTTGGTTCAGTATTTGGGCCAACTAGGCGCAGTTTGCACCGTGAAGCGCAACGATGAAGTTTCAGTGAGCGAGGCATCTGATTACGACGGCGTTTTAATTTCACCAGGACCCGGAACCCCAGAAGAAGCGGGCGTAAGTATTGAGTTAATTAACTATTGCGCAGAGAAGAAGATTCCTTTATTTGGAGTTTGTTTAGGACATCAAGCAATAGCGGTCGCATTTGGCGCAACCGTTTCGCGCGCACCGGAATTACTACACGGGAAAACATCACAAGTAATTCATCAAGGTAAAGGTGTATTAACAAACCTACCTTCACCATTTACCGCAACTCGTTATCACTCACTTGCTGTAGAACGTGACACCGTGACTGATGTACTTGAAATTACTGGCGCAACCGAATCCGGAGTTGTTATGTCACTTCGCCACAAGACCTTGCCAATTGAGGGAGTTCAATTTCATCCCGAATCAGTATTAACTGAACACGGACATTTAATGCTGGCTAACTGGTTGGTGCAATGTGGAGATACAGGTGCGCTCGCAAAATCAGTTGGTCTCTCACCCGTTGTGGGGCGCCGCTCTTAAATTACGGAGCTTTGTTAATAGTAATTGTTACTGGCTTACCAATTGTTTGTGTTGTTCCAGCATCCGGTGCTTGTCTAATTACAACTCCAACGCTCTGCGTTGCATCGTAATCATTGAATTCGCGAACTAGGAATCCTGCCTGGATTAAGAGCGTCTTGGCTTGAATTGCTTCAACACCAATTAAGTTAGGCACTTCGACTTCACCGCTAGCAATGGTTAATACAACTCCAGAGCCGGCTGTGATTGTTGACCCTGGTTGCGGAGTAACGCTAAGGACAGTTCCCTGCACTTCATCAGAAGGTGCAGCCTCAGTCTTTGCAATAACTAAACCTGCGGCGGCAAGTGATGCGCGCGCATCTATCAAAGACATTCCAACTAAATCATCAGGAACGATTGCATCGCCTGGACCTTTAGAGATAGTCAAAGTAACTGCCGATCCTTTTGTGGCTTGCGTTGTGGCAAGTGGGATTTGGCTGGCCACGCGGTCATTTGGGATACGTGGATCGGGGGCGCGCTGAACTGTGACCGTGTAGTCACTTAACAGCGCGCGCGCTTCAATTTCTGTTAGACCAACCACGTTAGGAATTGCATTACCTAAAGAAGGTGTGGATCCACCATTTAAGGAGAGCCCTAGAACTGCTGCAACACCGATGACTAGTACAACTAAACCAGTAACAATCACAGTACGTCGTGATGCAAGTGGCGCTCGGGCAACTTTAGTAGAAATATTTTGTCCCGCTCGAATCTTATTAATATCTAGCAACATCGCATTTGCGGATGCGTAACGATTTTCTGGTTTCTTGGCGAGTGCAACAGTTAAAACAACTTCCACGCTTTCGGGTAGATCTGGTTGTACCTGTCGTGCAGGAACAAGTGCACCTGAAACATGTTGGTAGGCAATTGATACGGGAGTTTCACCACTAAATGGAGGACGACCGGTAAGTAATTCGTATAACAAACATCCGGTTGAATAAATATCGGTTGGTGTATCCGCGACTTCACCAAGTGCTTGCTCGGGAGATAGATATTGAGCGGTTCCGACAACGTTCCAGGTGCTAGTTAGCGTCGCACCTAAATCATCCATAGCGCGGGCAATTCCAAAGTCCATCACCTTCACATCACCCTTATTGGTGATCATTACGTTTGCAGGTTTAATATCACGGTGCACAATGCCGCGTTGGTGTGAGTAATCAAGTGCTTCCAGAATTCCGGAGCCAATTTCAAGGGCGCGATCAAGTGGCAACCTTTCGCCACCATGAATTAATTCGCGAAGAGTATGGCCTGAAACTAACTCCATAACTATGTATGGAGCAGGGTCTTCACCAGAGTCATAAACCGCAACTATGCCGGGGTGGTTTAAACCCGCAGCAGCCTTTGCTTCTTTTCTAAAGCGCGAAACGAAAGTGGGATCTTTTGCTAAATCACTACGCAGAATCTTTACGGCAACTTCGCGAGATAAACGTTGATCTTGCGCAATGTATACATCAGCCATTCCGCCGGTGCCGATCATTTCACCAAGTTGGTAGCGGGCGCCCAAGATTTTATTCATCATGGCTTAGCCGCTCCAATCTTTTCTATGTCGGTAGAACTTGACTCGACTAAGTCCGCGATAATTATGGTGACGTTATCGGGTGCACCATTTATATATGTTGCATCCACCAGTGCATCAACAGCTTCTGCGGCACCTTTACCTTTAATCAAAGATTTGATTTCCTTATCCGTTAGGACTCCAGTGAGTCCATCGCTGCATAATAAGTAGCGATCCTTAATCTTTCCTTCGAAAACTTGCAGGGCGGGTTCTAGATTTCCTTCCCCCATTAGCGCTTGCGTGAGCATCGAGCGCTGCGGGTGATCTTGCGCATCAGATGGCGATATGACTCCCTTGTTTAATAACTCTTGCAAGACGGTGTGATCGGCACTTAACTGGTCTAAATCGTTGCCGCGCAAGCGATAGGCGCGCGAATCACCAACGTGAAGCAGAGAAATTTCTGCACCACTAATAAATAAAGCGGTGAGGGTGGTTCCCATTCCAGCTAGTTGCGGCTCATCCTGAGCGACCACGTGAATTTGACCATCAATTGTGTGCAATGAATTCAAAAAAAGATCACTTGCAGAATCAACATCAATTTCTGCATTTGTAAATGTTGGTGCAATGGCGGCCAAAGTGTTTATTGCAACCGATGATGCGACTTCGCCTCCGGCGTGCCCGCCCATTCCGTCGGCAACTGCGATTAATTGCGGACCGCTTAGTGCGGAATCTTCATTGCCATTACGCACTAAACCGACAGCCGAACGCGCTGCGCATTGGAAGTACAACTGGCTCATGAGGATTAGCCTAATGGTGTTAATCTCAAACTATGAAGATCTACGCTCACCGCGGGGCATCTCATGACTTCCCCGAGATGACAGCGCTGGCCTATGAAAACGCGGTCAAGCAAGGTGCAGATGGTTTCGAGTGCGACCTTCGACTTACCAAAGATGGCGTTGCAATCTTGTGGCACGACGCCGATTTAAAGCGCCGCGCCGATAACGATGCCGTTGTTGCAGAGACTAAATTGAAAAAACTTAAAGCTATTTACCCTCAGATCCTGACACTTGATGAATTCCTAGATTTTGGTATCACTGAAAAAAAATCGTTATTACTGGAGACAAAACATCCAGTTCCGTCTCGTACCAATATTGAAGAAGTTATCGTTGAGAGATTAGCGAAAGAAAAGTCGCGCATCAAGAAATCAGAAATAGATATAACCGTAATGTCGTTTTCATGGTTTGCAGTTGAGAAAATCAAATCACTAAATAAAGAAATTTCTACTACGTTTCTGTTGCATGATTACACCCCTTGGTTTACCGCACGCTATTCATCGGCTCAATCAATCGGTCCAGGAATTAATTTACTGCGCAAAAATCCGGCGCTAGCAAAGCGCATAAAGAGCACTGGCCGAAAGTTAAACGTATGGACGGTTAATGAAGCATCGGATATAAAGCTCTGCCAGCAGTTAGGTGTCGATAATCTGATTACAAATCGTCCTGGCTATGCGCGAGAAGTCCTAAACAATATTTAATTTGGGGATTAATAGGTGATTAATAGGGGAACCTTGCGCACTTTTAAGCAGGTATCCTTGACCAGTGAGCGCAGCAGAAAGCCAAAGATTCGCCTATTTAGGACCTGTAGGCACCTTTACTGAGGCTGCGCTAAAGAAGATCACTTGCGATTCAGATGTGCTCATTCCTTATGCAAACGTAACTGCAGCGCTAAACGCGGTTCGCCAAGGTGAAGCTCAATTCGCACTTGTTCCAATTGAAAATTCTGTCGAAGGCGTCGTCGCTCGCACATTAGATGAGCTAGCAACGGGGGATCCTCTAACAATCGCCGGCGAGGTCACTTTGCCTGTGACTTTTGCACTAATGGCAAAACCCGGCACAAATAAGATCTCGCGAATTGGCACACACCCACATGCGGAATCACAATGCCGCTCTTACATTGCCAAGAATTATCCCCACGCAGAAATCGTTCCAACTAGTTCAACGTCGGCCGCAGCCGAACTTGTTAGCAAAGGCGAACTCGATGCCGCGATTGCATCGAGTGTGGCAGCCGGACATTTTGGTTTAGAAATACTGGCAGAAGATGTTGGAGATAACGCCGGCGCCGTTACGCGCTTTATTTCTGCGCAAAAACCAGGTTGGATTCCTGAACCAACCGGCCACGACCGTACTTCCATGGCGATCTTTATTGATATTGACCATGCAGGTGCACTGCTTGAGATTCTGCAAGTATTTGCAAAACGTGAAGTTAACCTGACATTTATTCAGAGTCGTCCCACCGGCCGCGAGTTAGGTCACTACCATTTCATTATTGATGTCGAGGGGCATATCAACGATCCAGCGGTTGGCGGAAGCATCGCCGAGCTGCAGGAAATTTGTGACGACATCAGATTCTTAGGTTCGTATCCAAGAGAGGCGCAATAATTATGATTGATATTAAATTCTTGCGTGAGAACCCTGATGTAGTTCGCGCCTCTCAAAAAGGTCGTGGCGAAGATGTCACTATCGTCGATCGCGTGCTGGTAATTGATGAAATTCGTCGTGCTGCACTCTCCGAATTTGAGACTTTGCGCGCCGAGCAGAATGCGCTATCTAAATCAGTTGGCGCTGCTAAAGGCGACGAAAAGGCAGCGCTCCTTGAAAACGCAAAATCCCTAGCGGATAAAGTAAAAGCGGCAGATGCCAAACGCACCCAAGTTGAAATAGAAGCAAACGCTTTAGTTATGCAACTTTCAAACCTTTTAGATCCAGAAGCGCCGATTGGCGGAGAAGCAGATTTCGTAACCATCGAACATGTTGGAACACCACGCGATTTTGCAAAAGATGGATTTGAAGCAAAAGATCATGTTGAGCTAGGCAAACTATTAGGTGCAATCGACACCGAACGTGGCGCCAAAGTTTCTGGATCTCGTTCTTATTATTTAACTGGTGTTGGAGCGATGTTGGAATTCGCACTTGTTAACTATGCAATTCAAAGCGCGCTAAAAGCAGGTTTTACTCCCGTCATTCCACCAGTGTTGGTTAAACCAGCTGCGATGGAAGGCACTGGATTTCTAGGACAGGCCGCTGAAAATGTCTATCATCTTGAAAAAGATGACTATTACTTAGTTGGAACAAGTGAAGTTCCACTTGCGGCGTATCACATGGATGAAGTGCTCCCAGCAGAGAAACTACCGATGCGTTATGCCGGGTATTCATCTTGCTTCCGCCGTGAAGCCGGAAGTTATGGCAAAGATACTCGCGGGATTATTCGCGTTCATCAATTTGATAAAGTTGAAATGTTCTCTTTCTGTAAGCCCGAGGATGCCAAAGCCGAGCATGCCCGCCTTTTGCAATGGGAGAAAGATTTCTTAAATGCGATGGAGATCCCATTCCGCGTAATTGATGTGGCATCAGGTGACTTGGGATCAAGTGCGACTCGTAAATTCGACATTGAAGCTTGGATCCCAACCCAGAATGCATATCGTGAAGTAACAAGCACCTCTAACTGCACTGAATTTCAAGCCCGCCGTTTAAATATCCGCTACAAAGATGGCGATGGTACCAAAGCGGTTGCAACACTTAATGGCACATTAGTAGCAATTCCGCGAATGATTGTGGCTATTTTAGAGAACCACCAAAATGCTGATGGCACGGTAAATGTTCCGGCATCACTACAACCATTCCTAGGTACAAAAAGATTTGAGCTTGTGTGATTGAACGTCGCCCCAAATTAATTGCAACAGATCTTGATGGCACGATCGTTCCTCATAATGAGGGAATATCACATCGGACGATTGCCGCTTTTACCAAGGCGCGAGATCTAGGTGTTGAAATATTTTTTGTGACTGGTCGACCTCCGCGTTGGATGAGTGATATCAAAGAAGCATTTGATTTTGGAACCGTAATCTGTTGCAACGGTGGGCTTTTATATGACCTACATAATGACAAAGTTCTTGAAGAGTGGATGATTGAACCAACTCAATTACAAAACGCCGTAGATGTTCTGCGAAAGACAATTCCTAACGTTTCATTTGCAGTTGAATCAAACGATCACTTTCATCGAGAGATTGCTTACATCCCACGTTGGGATATTGGAATGGATAACGTGGGTGTTGACACGATTGACTCAGTCACTAATCGCCCAGCACTAAAGTTATTGGCTCGCCTATCGCAACAAGAAATTTCTGCCGATGAAATGTTGGCGCTAGCGACGCCAGCCTTACAAGGAATCGTAAATGTCACTCATTCTGCAACTAATGATTCCCTGCTTGAAATTTCGGCGCTTGGAGTTTCTAAAGGTGAAACACTTGCAATGATGGCTGCACGAATCGGAATCGGTGCAGAAGATTGCGTTTCGTTCGGTGATAACCCAAATGATTTCTCGATGTTGCAATGGTGTGGACGCTCATACGCAATGATCGATGGCCATCATGCCGGACCTGCAAATGCTAAAGATGTTGCACCACCTCATAATCAAGATGGCGTGGCGATTATTATTGAAAAGCTTCTGGAACTTCCGCAGTAATTAGCGCCGATTTTTACTGGCTGAGAACTTCGGGTAATCTCTCCCACGGAGGGCTCGCATAGCGGCCGAGTGCACCGGTCTTGAAAACCGGCAAACGAAAGTTTCGTGGGTTCAAATCCCACGCCCTCCGCCAGTTTTCTCACAGGTTGTGGCTGACTTCATAGCCGATGTACGGCGTTACGCCTAGCCACATTTTGCATTCAAGCGCACACTTCTCTTAGTGATCCACAATCCTTAATCAGGAGCTAAAGGGGTAAAATGTCCGGAGTCTTTTCTCCAACTCGCGCCAAGATTAAAGAGCGCACGCTTCGCACTGACAAGTGGTGGATACAACCTGCGATTACCTTCGGGGTTTTATTGAGCTTCGTTATTTATGCAACGTTCCGCGCATTCGAAGGTGCAAATTACTACAAAGATCACCTGATCTCGCCATTTTATTCACCATGTCTTTCTGAAGCATGTCTACCCGAAGCAACAATTCTTGGTTGGACTCCAGTCAGCGCTGAAATTTTTAACTTTGCACTTTCACCGGCGCTAATTATTTTGATCTTTCCACTTGGATTCCGTATGACTTGTTACTACTACCGAAAGTCTTATTACAGATCTTTTTGGATGTCACCACCTGCTTGTGCGGTTGCTGAACCACACAAGAAATACACAGGTGAAACTCGCTTCCCACTGATCATTCAAAACTCTCACCGTTATTTTTTCTACGCAGGCCTAGTTCTCAATGTCATTCTTACTTATGATGCAGTAATCTCTTTTAAAAATCCTGAGGGTGAATGGGGACATATGAGCGTTGGCTCGCTTGTCCTTTTGGTTAGTTCAACACTGCTCTGGTTCTACTCAGCATCATGCCACTCTTGCCGCCACACCATTGGCGGGCGCTTAAAGAATTTCTCAAGGCATCCAGTTCGTTACAAGCTATGGAGCTGGGTTTCAGTTCTGAATCATTCACACCAACAGTTTGCTTGGTACTCACTTGCCGGGGTTGCATTTGCCGATATCTACGTTCGCCAAGTTGCAACTGGCGCCTGGACCAATTTCTACTTCTTCTAAAGGATGCCAATAGATATGACAACAGATAAATCAACTCTAGAACGCCATAAGTACGACGTTCTTGTAATTGGTGCAGGTGGAGCAGGGTTGCGTGCTGCAGTTGAAGCTCGCGAATCAGGTCTGCGCGTTGCAATCATCTGTAAATCTTTATTCGGCAAGGCCCACACTGTCATGGCCGAAGGTGGTGCTGCCGCATCAATGGGTAACGCGAACTCAAACGATAATTGGCAAGTCCACTTCCGCGACACAATGCGTGGCGGAAAGTTCCTTAACCATTTCCGTATGGCAGAACTACATGCCAAAGAATCTCCAGATCGCATCTGGGAACTTGAAATGTGGGGTGCGCTCTTTGATCGCACTAAAGAAGGAAAGATTAGCCAACGTAACTTCGGTGGACACGAATACCCACGTCTTGCCCACGTTGGCGATCGCACGGGTCTAGAACTAATTCGCACGATGCAACAGAAAATAGTTGCCCTGCAACAAGCAGATAAGCGTGAGCACGGCGAATACGAGTCACATATTAAAGTTTTTGCAGAACTTACAATTACCGAAATTTTAAAAGAGGACGGCAAAATTGCTGGTGCATATGGTTACTGGCGCGAATCAGGATCAGAAGTTTTATTCGAAGCACCTGCGGTGATTATTGCAACTGGTGGCGTCGGCAAGACTTTCAAAATTACCTCTAACTCTTGGGAAGGCACTGGCGATGGCCACGCTCTTGCCCTAAAAGCGGGCGCTAATTTAGTTGATATGGAGTTCTTACAATTCCACCCAACTGGAATGGTTTGGCCACCATCAGTTCGTGGAATTTTGGTTACAGAATCTGTTCGTGGTGAAGGCGGAATTCTTACCAACTCAAATGGAGAGCGCTTTATGTTCAAGTACATTCCAGATGTATTTAAGGATAAATACGCTGACAATGAAGCCGAAGCCGATCGCTGGTATGAAGATCAAGATAACAATCGTCGCCCACCAGAGTTATTGCCTCGCGATGAAGTTGCGCGCGCGATTAACTCTGAAGTTAAAGCAGGCCGCGGTAGTGAGCATGGCGGGGTGTTCCTAGATGTTTCAAAGCGTCTATCTGCTGAAATAATTAAGAAGCGTCTGCCATCTATGTGGCACCAGTTCTATGAATTAGCCGGCGTTGACATTACAAAGGAGCCAATGGAAGTTGGCCCAACTTGTCACTACGTGATGGGCGGCGTTGAAGTTGAGCCGGATACTGCAGCAGCAGTTGGCGTACCAGGGTTATATGCAGCCGGTGAAGTTGCTGGTGGAATGCACGGCTCTAATCGTCTTGGCGGAAACTCACTTTCAGATCTTTTGGTATTCGGTCGTCGTGCAGGAATGGGCGCCGCCGCTTACGTTAAGCAGACAACTGCAGTGCCAGTAGCGGAAGCAACAGTTGCATCAGCTGCCGCAAGAATCGAAGCGCCATTTGCACGCAGTGGTGGCGAGAACTCTTACTCACTTCACGCTGAACTGCAGGAAGTAACCCACAACTTAGTCGGCATTATTCGCACTGGCGATGAACTAAAAGATGCGATTGCAAAGATTGCAGATATCAGAAAACGCAGCGCCAACGTGGCAGTCTCTGGCGGACGCAAGTTCAACCCAGGTTTCCACTTAGCATTCGACTTAGACAATATGTTGTTAGTTGCCGAAAGCACCGCTAAATCTGCGATCGGTCGCGAAGAATCTCGTGGTGGTCACACACGCGATGATTTCCCCGGTATGGATATGGGATGGCGTCAGCACAACCACATCTCATCATTTGATGGAATACAAGTAACAGTGCGCAAGCAAGCGCTGCCATTTATGCCAAAAGAGCTATTTAGCCTCTTCGATGTTGAGGAGTTAAAGAAATATATGACACCAGATGAAGTTGCGAAAGGCGGCTCTAACTAATGGCGCGCAAAATAAATCTTCGCATCTGGCGAGGAGATGCAACTGACGGTGGCCTACAAGATGTTCAGGTAGAAGCCAACGAAGGCGAAGTCGTTCTCGATGTAATTCACCGCGTACAAGCGACCCAAATGGGTGACTTGGCAGTTCGTTGGAACTGTAAGGCCGGCAAGTGCGGTTCTTGTTCTATGGAAATTAACGGTAAGCCACGCCTTGCTTGCATGACGCAGGTTGCTGCATACGGTGATGAAACGATCACGGTTACACCGCTTCGCGCATTTCCTGTGATCAAGGATCTAGTTGCTGATGTCTCATTTAACTATAAAAAAGCGATGGAGATTCCTGCATTTGAGCCACCAAAAGAGCTAGTTCCAGGTGAGGCCAGAATGCAACAAATCGATGTTGAGCGCTCGCAAGAGTTCCGCAAATGTATCGAGTGCTTCCTCTGTCAAGATGTATGTCACGTAGTCCGTGACCATGAAGAGAATAAGAAATCCTTTGCTGGCCCACGTTTCTTTATCCGTATTGCAGAACTTGATATGCATCCTCTTGATACTTTGAAAAACCGTAAGCGTACCGCGCAAGAAGAGCACGGACTTGGAATGTGTAACATCACTAAGTGTTGTACTGAAGTTTGCCCAGAGCACATCAAGATCACAGACAATGCAATCATTCCGATGAAAGAACGCGTCGCAGATATTAAATATGACCCAGTCCGCTGGTTAGGTTCAAAGATCCGCAAACGCGAGGGTATCGTTTAGAACATGAAGTCTCTGCTACTCGTCGCAATTGGCGGCATAGCAGGCACATTGGTTCGCTTTGCCCTTTCTCTTGTAATACCTAATGATCGCACCGGAACCCTTGCTGCAAATCTAATTGGCGTCGCACTTGCCAGCGCTCTGTTGGTTCTTATGGAACGTCGTGATACACCTGAGTTGAGACATCTTCTGCTTCCGGGATTCTGCGCCGGTATGACAACTTTCTCGGCCGTAACTGTTCAAGTATTTGAGCCAGCATCTGGCGGTGCTCTTTTCCTGGCAGCAAATATTTTCTTAAGTCTGTTGGTTGTGATTATTGTTTTGCCGATTAGTCGTAAGTTCATTCCGGTGCACAATTGAATACGTTATATGTAATTTTAGGCGCAGCAGTTGGCGCACCAGCCCGCTTTGCGATTGATCAATATTTTAGAAAATTTACAGATAGGCCGCTAGGAACATTTCTAGTCAATGTTTTTGGTTCATTTTTGATCGGGCTAACCTTTTCAAAGTCTGAGAAAGTTTATGATTTAGTCGCAGTTGGTTTTGCTGGAGCATTCACAACCTGGTCAACATTTATGCTCGATATTTACTTGGGCTTTGAGCTAAAGCGTTACAAAGCGGTCGCCCTGAATCTCAGTGCTTCGCTCGTATTCGGCCTGCTAGCAGCGTGGATAGGCATCCAGCTCGCCTCGTGATATCATCTGATATCACATCGGAGGTTTTAAATGGCAGACCTGCTCATTCGGGATCTAGCGCCCGAACTCGTTATCGCACTTGATGCCAAAGCAAAAACGCTCGGTATTTCACGAGTTGAATTAGTGCGCCGCACAATTACCCGTGACATAGCTATTTCGGCAGAATCAGTTACCGAACAACACCTGGTGGCGCTGACTGAACTCTTGCCGGATCTTGGTGACGTTGAAATCATGCGCGGCGCGTGGAGTTAGAAAACTGGCTGATCGATAAGTCTGCACTTGTACGCCTTAGCGATTCACCGCAGCGAAAACTTTGGGCAGAAAGAATCAATTCTGGTTCAGTACACCTCTCAACGATGACTCGATTAGAAGTCGGATATTCCGCGCGCTCGTCACAAGATTTGGAAAGCGCGTTCGCATCCCCACCTTTAGTAAAGATGCCAATCGAAGGGGTAACTCCGGCAATTGAAGAACTGGCGTGGCAAACGCTTCGCCAATTAGCAAGGCGCGGACAACATCGTGCTCCATCAATTCCTGATTTATTGATTGCAGCAACAGCACAATTATGCGGCTTGATCGTGCTTCACAACGATAAAGATTTCGAGTTAATTGGTAAAGCAACAGGCCAGAGAGTTGAAAAGCTAAAACTCTAACCGAGAATTGAAGCCATCCAAGCTTCGATTGCATCAGGGTGGCGTGGGATATTTTCACTTAAATTGCGGCAACCATCGGCTGTAACAATGACATCATCTTCGATACGAATACCGATACCGCGATATTCAGGAGCGAATAGTTCATCATCAGGTTGTATATAAAGTCCTGGCTCAACAGTTAAAACCATTCCTTCACGCAGTACACCATCGCGATACATATCTTGACGAGCATGTTCGCAATCGTGAACATCAAGACCAAGGTGATGGCTAACTCCGTGCAGCGTCCAACGACGATGCAGACCAACTTCTGGTTGCATTGACTCTTCAGCGGAAATAGTTAAAACACCCATGTCTGCCAAACCTTGCGCAAGAACGCGTTGTGCAGCGCGGTTAATTTCTAAGAATTGAACTCCAGGTTTGACTGCTGCAAAACCAGCTAGCTGTGCTTCATAAACCAACATATATAAGGTGCGTTGTGCTGGAGAGAATTTTCCATTGACCGGCAAGGTGCGAGTTATATCTGCGGTGTAATAAGAATCCATTTCGACGCCGGCATCAAGTAACAACAATTCACCGTTGCGGACAGCGCCATCATTGCGGATCCAGTGCAATACGCAGGCATGTGATCCAGCTGCGGCGATTGTCGTATATCCAATGTCATTGCCTTCTAGACGAGCGCGTCCAAAGAAAGCGCCTTCCACAATTCTTTCACCACGTGGATGATCTGCTGCTGCCGGCATTGCCGCAATTACATCGCTAAATCCGCGACCAGTGGCATCTACGGCTGCCTGAAGTTCGGCAACTTCATACTCATCCTTGACCAAACGTTGCTCGGATGTAAATGTAAGAAATTCTGCTTCGCGCGCATGCTTAGAAATTAACTTATCCATCAAAGCATCTTCACCGCGAACAAGAAGTGTCTCTTTACTAAAGCGCAGCAGGTCTTCAATTTTCTCAACATCGCGAGTCTGGATTTGATAAACGGTATTTGCCTCATCAAGTGTGAAATGTCGACCTACCCAAAGTTCTCCGTACTTACGATCTGTATAAAAAGCATCGCTCTCACGTGTGGAGCGAGGATGCAGGTATAGATAGGAATCGTGTCCACCGGTTTCATTTGGTTCCATGATTAATACTGAATCTGGAACCGCATCGGCACCCTGCACACCTGCGTAAAAAGCAAAAGCGCTGTGAGGACGAAATACGTACTCAGTATCGTTTGAACGAGTTTTGTAATTTCCAGCCGGAATCACGATACGAATATTCGGGAATGCTGCAGATAAAACCTGGCGACGGCTGAATGCATAAGTAACAACTTCAAGTGGTTGCAGTCCTTCTAAGTTCGATGGTGCCCAACCTGTGCGCATAAATTCAGCGAACTGCGTTGGAGGAGCAACATCGTAAGGACGAGCATTCTTTACATCTGGTGTTGCAACCTTGTCATTCATATTGCTAAGAGTACAGAATAAGTAAAAATCTGAAAGTGCCAGAAAATGGTATTGACCCGAGCGTAAATACGCATAGAGTTAGCGCATTATGTCGATAGATACGCAGCAGATATCAGATTTAGCGCGTGAGATCCGCATACAAATTCTTCACACCATCAAAGGTGCTGGCATGGGCCATATCGGTGGTGATTTTTCTGTTACAGATATCCTGGCAACGCTCTTTGGTTCGGTCCTTAACGTAGATCCAAAGGATCCGAATAAGAGTGACCGTGACCGCTTAATTCTAAGTAAAGGTCATGCCGCTGTGGCGCTTTATTCAACTCTAGCCTTGCGGGGCTTTTTCCCAGTCGAAGATCTAAAAACATTTGCTCAACCTTTAAGTAAGTTAAATGGCCACCCAAATCGCAATAAAGTTCCTGGCGTCGAATCAAATACCGGCCCGCTAGGCCACGGTTTTCCAATCGCGGTTGGCACAGCAATCGGAGCGCAGTTGGCCAAGAATGGCAGCCGCTCATTTGTAATTATGGGAGATGGTGAGTTGCAGGAAGGTAGCAACTGGGAAGCAGCGATGTTTGCCGGCCATCGCAAACTCACTAATTTAATTGCCGTCATTGATCGCAATGGTTTCCAACAAGGAAGTCCGACTTCAAAAACTAACGAATTAGATCCACTAGATAAGAAGTTTGAGTCATTTGGATGGGAAGTCCGTGTTGTCGGTGGACACGATTATGCAGCGCTACATAAAGCGCTTACCGATCCGCAGACCAAGCCGCGAGCGGTAATTGCACAGACCACAAAAGGCAAGGGCGTTGATTTTATGGAAGGCAAGGCCGAGTGGCACCATAAAGTTCCATCTGCTGAACAATATGAAGCAGCCTTGCTGCAGCTTGGACAGCAATGAGCGAAAAAATGGAAGAGTTTGATAACCGCATAATTTTTGCTAAGACTCTAATTGCACTTGCTAACGAAGATCCTAAAATTGTTGTTGTCTGTAACGACTCGGTTGGTTCAAGTAATTTGACCGAATTTCGTGATCTATTCCCCGATCGCTTAATTGATGTAGGCATTGCAGAGCAAAACATGGTGGGTGTAGCAGCCGGCTTAGCGAACGCCGGATTTACGACATTTGTATGCGCCGCGGCACCTTTCTTAACTGGACGGGCACTTGAACAAATCAAAGCCGATGTGGTTTACACACGAACAAATGTAAAACTCTGTGGAATGAGCCCAGGTATTGCCTATGGCGAACTAGGACCAACACATCATTCGATCGAAGATATTGCCTGGATGCGCGCTCTTGATTCACTCCCAATTGTTCTGCCTGCAGATGAAGCACAAACAGCTGAAGCGGTTCGTTGGGCGGCAAATATGGTCGGCCCAGTTTTTATGCGAATTGGTAGATATAAAGTCCCGTCAGTTTCGCACGGACAATCTCCTGCGTTTATTCCAAATAAAGCGATGCGCATTATCGATGGCAGCGACGTAACAATTATCGCAACCGGAACTCTAGTCTCGCGTGCAGTGGCAGCCGCAGCAGAATTAAAAGTCGAAGGAATTTCTGCAAGAGTTATTAATCTTTCAACCGTTTCACCACTTGATACCGCTGAAATACTTGCGGCAGCGAAAGAAACCAAGGCGATCATCACCGCAGAAGAATCAGTTACTCGTGGTGGCATTGGCGGTGCCATCGCTGAATTTATTGTGCAGAACCATCCTGTTCCGATGAAGTTAATGGGCATCGATACATTTGCCCCAACTGGGTCAACTACTTTTCTTCTGGAACATTTTGGTTTGACTGCAGATTCAATCGTGGCCTCTGCCCGAGAGCTCTTAAAGCATGGAAAATAACTCGCCTATAATTTTAGCTATCGATCAAGGTAGTGGTTCTACAAAAGCGCTTGCCATTAATTTAAAAGGTGAAGTTCTTGCACATGCAGAAATTAAGATTGTGACTTCATTCCCTCATCCGGGGTGGGTAGAACAAGATCCAGAGGAAATTTGGCAATCAGTTGTTACGGCAAGTAAAGAAATAACCAAAGCGCACAAGATTTCTGCAGTCGGATTAAGCGTCCAACGTGAATCTGTTTTGTTTTGGGATCGCACAACAGGGAAAGCGCTATCAAAGATCATCACCTGGCAAGATCGCAGAGCCTCCGATTTAGCGGGAAAACATTGGGAATACGCAGCCCAGGTGAAGACGTTAAGCGGTCTGGAACTCGATCCGATGTTCTCGGCGCTTAAAGCGCAATGGTTACTTGAGAACAACAACTTCAATAAAAGCGATATTTGTATCGGAACCATTGATTCTTGGATCGCCTTCAAGTTAGGTGCTGGCCATATTGTTGAAGTTGGAAGTGCCAGCCGTACTCAGTTATTAGATATTCAAAGCGGTAACTGGAGCCCAGAGCTACTTTCTATATTTGGTATTAGTGAGTCACAACTACCCCGCGTCTGTGCATCCGATGAAAAACATATCTGCACCAATATGCAAGCACTAGGTCTAACCAGCGATGTACCACTTTCTGGAATTATGGGAGATTCACACGCAGCACTTTTTGCCCACCAAGGTTGGAAAACAGGTGTCTTCAAGGCAACCTTCGGCACCGGTACTTCGCTAATGGGAGTTACCGAGATAAACCCTCAAACAATTGCTTGGTCAATCGACAATAAAATAACGCGCGCCGTTGAAGCAAATATTCTCTCAACAGGCTCCACCTTGGTTTGGTTAGCAGAACTGCTCAGCACAACACCAGATGAGTTAGCAAAACTCGCTCCGGAATCAACGCAACAAGTAGAAATTGTTCCCGCATTTAACGGTCTCGGCGCCCCATGGTGGGATCGCGAAGCAACCTCAGTCATATCTGGACTTACCCGAGGATCCAAACGCGCTGATCTTGCCGCAGCTGCGTTGCGGTCAACAGCTGCACAAATAAATGATGTCCTTGAAGATTTTGCTAAATCAAATATAGAAATAGATTCTCTATATGCCGATGGCGGCGGAGCGCGCAATGAATATCTAATGCAGATGTTGGCAGATTTAAGTGGAAAGAGGATTAGATCATCGCAACTTCTTGAGCTATCTGCCTTTGGTGCAGCTATGGTTGCAGCGATTGGCGCCGGCCTTGCCACAATTTCAAATATCGAAAAAATCGAACTTAAATATTCTGATTACACCTCAGCAATTTCAGAATCTGAACGCCAGATAAGGCTAAAAACCTGGCGAAAAGCGGTGCAGCAATCACGTTTAAAGATGAATTAGAGCCCTATCCACGCACGCAATAACCTTCTAGAATCTAAAAATCGAATGGCAAAGAGAGTGAGATCAAAATGGGAAAACTAACTTACGGTGCAGGTATTTGGGCATTTGGGCAATTCGTGGACCGCTACGCCGGCGATGGTTATGGACCTACTCGCACCAGCCAACAGATGATCGAAGATGCTGCCAAAGTTCCTGGCCTCAAGCACTTAGATATAAATGTGCCATTTGATATTCCAGAGCGCACAGCGGTTGAGATCAAAAAGATGCTCGATGACAACGGACTCATCTGCCGTGCAACAACTCCGCATATCTATATGCGTGAATATGTAAAGGGCTCATTTACAAATCCCGATACCAAGCTTCGCTCTCAAACTAAAGATCGCGTCCGTGAAGCAATCGCCGCTGCCGAAATTCTTGGAGCAACGTATGTAAAGTTCTGGCCTGGTCAAGATGGTTTTGATTTTCCTTTGCAGGCAAATTATTTACAGATCTGGGATTACACAATTAATGGCATTCGTGATCTGGCAAATGAGAACCCAAAGGTGCAATTTGCTATTGAATACAAGTGCAAAGAACCACGCGTTCGCATGACTCTGGCAACTGCAGCAAAAACACTCCTTGCTATTAGTGAAATGAAAGTTGATAACGTCGGAATAGTCATGGACTTTGGCCATTCACTCATGGCGCAAGAAACTCCTGCAGAATCACTTCTACTTATCCACCGTCATGGCAAATTGGTTAGCGCCGAGCTAAACGATAACTGGCGCGGTTGGGATGACGACCTTCCAGTTGCTTCAGTACACCTATTTGAAACTATCGAATACATGCTTGCACTGCGCAGTATTAATTGGACTGATCCGATTTTGCTCGATCAATTCCCATTCCGCGAAGATCCAGTTCGCGCACTTACTCGCAGCATCGAAATCATTACCTACCTTGAAGAAGTCTGCGATCGCGTTGACATCAACGCCCTAAATCAGGCCCAGAATTCACAGGATGCCTTGGCTGCCCAAGCGGTAATTTGGGATGCGATTATGCAAGAGAAACGTTTCACACGCTAGAAAAATACCTGTAAACTCACACTTGTACTTGGAGACGTCGCATAGCCCGGTCGAGTGCGCCTCACTGCTAACGAGGTAAGGTGTAAAAGCCTTCAGGAGTTCAAATCTCCTCGTCTCCGCTCTATTGAGCATGAATACCCTGCCTTTGAATTGCGTCGGGGTATTTTACTTTTGCAGATTTCTTTGTTCGCCTACTTATATTAATTCCAGTATTCAATAGCATTGGCTTGTGTCAAGGCGCTGCCCATCAGTCTTGGGCATCTGTAACGCTGAACGACCAGTATTGAAATTTTCAAACTAAACATAGGAGCAAAGTAATGCCGAATAGTCCGAAGTTATTGCGAGGCGTTATACCTCCCGTATGCACACCTTTTACAGCAGATTATGAGGTAGATGAAAAATCACTTCGCCGTTTAATCAATTACCTCCTCGATGGAGGAGTCACTGGCCTCTTTGTTCTTGGTTCAACTAGTGAAGTTGCATATCTAACTGATAAGCGACGTGCAGATGTAATTCGAATTACAATTGATGAAACAGCAGGCCGCGTTCCGGTTGTTGCAGGAGCAATCGATATGACAACGCTTCGCACTAATGAACATGTGCGCGCCGCTGTCGCGGCTGGAATTGACGGAATTGTTGTAACTGGGCCATTTTATGCCCGGACGCATCCTGAAGAGATTGCACTTCATTTCAGAATGGTTAAAAAGGAATGTGGTGATCTTCCTCTGTACGCGTACAACATCCCAGTTGCTACAAATGGAGTAAAACTAGAAGTCGATACGGTGCTCAAACTTGCTAACGAGGGCGTAATACAAGGATTAAAGGACTCCTCAGGAAACGATGCTGGAATCAGAGCGGTTGTACTTGGCGCTCAGAAGATGGGATTAAAAGAATTTGTGGTTCTTACTGGCTCTGAACTAACTGTTGATTCAGCTTTGATGGCGGGTGCACATGGAGTGGTTGCAGGTGTTGGGAACATTGATCCAGCAGGTTACGTAAAGATCTTTAACCTTGTAGCTGCTGGTGATTACAAATCCGCGCGAGCAGAACAAGAGCGCCTTACTGAAATGTTTGGATTAGCTGATGTTGGCGCCCTGGGACGTATGGGCCGAGGGTCATCAGCAATTGGTGCCTTCAAGGCATCATTAAAGCTACTAGGCATCATCGACGATGCACGAGTGGCGCCGCCACAGATTCCTCTTAACTCTGATGAAATTGCTGCGATTTTGCCTTTCCTAAGGAATGCAAATTTACTCAAATAGTGATGAGTTAGGGAAGATTCAAAATGGAAGATTCAATACGCCCTTGGGGAAATTTGAATTAACAATTACAGTACGTGGATGACTAGACGTAGCATTCTTGTAACAGGTGGGTCCCGAGGTATTGGGGCGGCAATTGCTCGTGAATTTGCACAAGCTGGGGACCAAATAGCGATTCATTACGTCTCAGCGCAGCCGGTTGCCGATGAGGTATGTAAATCTTTGGTGGGTGACGGGCACATTACCGCTCAAGCTGATCTGCGTGATGCTGATGCTATCCGCACGATGGTTGAGCAAGTTGCAAAAGAATTTGGAAAAATTGATGTATTAATTAACAATGCTGGAGTTTTTGTAGATCATCCAATTGAAGCAACTACATATGAACAATGGCAGGACGCTTGGGCGCAAACAATCGGAATTAACCTCATTGGTGCTGCAAATATCTCTTGGTGCGCGCTACAACATATGCCCAAGAACGGTACCTCTCGAATTGTTAATATCGGATCGCGTGGTGCTTTTCGTGGTGAACCTTTAAGCCCGGCATACGGCGCATCAAAAGCTGCGATTGTGGCTTTCGGTCAATCAATTGCAAAAGCGTTAGCACCAATGCACATTGGAGTTACCACGCTCGCCCCAGGGTTTGTTGAAACTGAGATGGCTTCTAGGTTGTTAGATGGTCCGGAAGGTGATGGAATCCGCGCGCAAAGCCCATTTAATCGTGTTGCACGACCAGATGAGTTAGCAAAAGCCGTTTACTTCTTGGCATCACCAGATAATGAATGGGCAAGCGGAGCAGTATTAGATTTTAATGGTGCTTCTTACTTACGGATGTAAATTACATTGAAGAATCCAATCAATTGAATGGAGAGGTTGACTATGACTGGTAAGAGAACGGCGATTGTAACTGGAGGAGCATCTGGAATTGGTGCAGCATGTGTGCGCAGGTTTTTAAAGGATGGGATTTCTGTCGTAGCACTTGATTTAAATGAAAATTTGCTAAGAATAATGCAAAGTGATTTAAATAATCCTAACCTGCATATAGTTGCAGGAGATGTTTGCAATGAAAGTGTTCGTGGCAAAGCAATAGATTTGGCGGTAAGTGAAGGTGGATCGTTAGATATTTTGATAAATAATGCTGCAATATTTTTACTCTCCGGCATTGATGCTACCCGCGAACAATGGCAGAGAACTTTTGAAGTAAATCTCTTGGCGGGCGCCAATTTGGTAAGCCAAGCGCTGACCCAACTTCGCAAGAGTGCCAACCCGGCGATCGTAAATATCGCCAGTATTTCTTCGCATCGCGCCCAGGCTGGAAGATGGACATATAACGCAATGAAAGGGGCACTCCTTGAATTAACTAAGTGCCAAGCGCTAGATCTTTCTATAGATCGAATTCGAGTTAACTCAGTAAGTCCAGGTTGGATTTGGACAGAAACCCTTGATGAAGCTGCAAATAACGATCGTAAAAAATGGGAACCAATTTGGGGCCGTTACTCAATGCTAAATCGTTGTGGTGAACCAGATGAAGTTGCAGCAGCCGTTGCTTGGCTGGCTAGCCCTGATTCCAGTTTTGTTACCGGCACAGATTTAGCTGTAGATGGTGGTTATTTGGCGCTAAGCCCTGAATCCACGGACACTCTCGACTTACAGAGAGGTTAGCCCATTGAAAATCATTGATTCACATATGCATTTATGGGATTTAAAGACAGATACTCACCCATGGCTTACTGATCCTGAAGTTGAAGAACTTCCTTTTGCAACGATAAAAAATTTAGCAGTTGACTATCTTTTGCCTGAATACCGTCAAGATACTGCCACAGTCGAACTTGCCGGGTTGGTTCATGTAGAGGCCGCATGGGATCAAACTAACCCTGTTGCTGAAAGTAAATGGTTAGCAAAGACTCTGGCCGATTTTGAAAGACCGTATGCGATTATTGCAGGAGGTAATTTATTAAAAGCTGATTTCCCAGAGTTGCTATCTGCTCATCGTAAAGCAAGTGATCGTGTCATTGGAGTAAGACAGATTCTTAATTACCACGTTGATCCAAGGTACACATTTACCGATAGTCCAGAGATTATGTTTGATAAGACATGGCGTAAGAACTTTGGCCACCTAGGTGATCAAGGAATGATCTTTGATCTTCAAATATTTCCGGATCAATCAATAGGTGCTGCGGGATTGGCGCAAGAATTTCCTCAAACCAAGATGGTAATCAACCATTTCATCATGCCACTTAATTGGGACCGCGAAGGAATTGCGGATTGGAAAGTTGAGTTAGCAAAACTAGCAAGACATGAGAATATCGCAATTAAATTAAGCGGCCTTTATATGTACCACCGAAGTTGGCCAAGTGAGGCGATGGATACTCTCATCGATACCGCGCTGGAATTATTTACGCCAGATCGCGTGATGTGGGGAAGTAATTTCCCGGTCGATCGCCAATTTGTTTCATTGGAAAAATTAATTACCGACTTTGAAACTAGCCTGGCCCGTCATGAATTGGCCACTCGTGAAGCCGTGATGTGGAAAACTGCGAACAATTGGTATCGCTTAGGCGTTATTTAATTTTCCTTTTCGTTGCTGCCCAAATTACAGAACTTTCCTTGCGGGCCTTGGCAGTGTCATAGGCCGCGATATCTTCTAGTTCTTCCATGGCATCAAGGGCTTTTTCGTAGAATAATGGCGAGATTAAAATGGCTGCTTCTTCACCATTTCGTGTGATGAGAATTGGCTCTTTCTCTGCCTTATCTATTAGTGAGGGTAAATCGCGACGAGCATCAGTCAAAGGTGAAGTCTTCATAAGCGTATTGTAGGGAAATTAAAGTTTGATTAACAGAATTAGCCATCGCCACTAATAGACTGACCCAATGCCCTCATATAAAGTAGCGATCGTCGGCGCGGGTCCTGCCGGCTACTTTGCGGCGCAAGCGTTGCAGAATTTGCAGACAGAAGAGTTGCAATTTTCCATAGACATGATCGAACGCTTGCCTACGCCATGGGGTTTAGTGCGCAGCGGTGTTGCCCCAGATCATCCCAAGATTAAAACTGTCTCTAAGGTCTTTGAGAAGGTAGCGAATGCGGGAAACTTCCGCTTATTTGGCGATGTTGAGCTTGGTACAGATATTTCTATCGAGCAGCTAAAAGAGATGTATGACGCTGTTGTGATTGCTACCGGGTCTGCGATCGGCAAGAAGTTGGGTATTCCGGGAGAAGATCTGCCGGGATCGATATCGTGTGCCGAATTTGTACCTTGGTATAACGCACATCCGGATTTTCACGAGACTGATGTGTTACTTGATTGCCAGACTGCACTTGTAATTGGGGCGGGCAACGTCGCCATGGATGTGGCACGCATGTTAGCCCTTGAACCAAGTGAGCTTGATGCAACAGATACGGCAGATCATGCAATTGCTGCACTTAAGGCATCTGCGATTCGCGAAGTTGTGCTTAGCGCTCGCCGCGGTCCCGAACATGCCGCCTTTACTTCACCAGAACTTCGGGAGCTTCCAAAGTTAGAGCACACCAATGTTTTTATGGCCAAGTCAGATATTGAAGCTGCAGTTGTGCGCGCTGGATCTGAGATTGAAAAAGATACTAGAAGCAATCTTGATGCGATGTTGTTGATCTCTGAAAAAGAAGCCACCAACCACGACCGCACCATGAAGTTTCAGTTCTTGGCTACACCAGTTGAAATTAAGGGCAACAATCGAGTTGAAGAAGTTGTCTTCCAACGGACTGGCAGCGATGAGAGATTCTCAATTAAGTGTGGTCTAGTAATTACTGCAATTGGCTATGAAGCCGCGAGTATCCCCGGAATTCCATATGAGCGCGGCAAAGTCGTAAATAACGAAGGCCGAGTTGATGAAAATCTCTATGTAGTTGGCTGGGCCAAGCGTGGTCCATCAGGAGTTATCGGTACCAATAAATCTGATTCCACAGAAGTTATGAAGTTATTAGTCGAAGGTCTTAAGACTGCAAAATCAAATGGTGACATTACTGATTTGCTTACAGATAAGAGCCACGTATCTCAAGAAAAATGGGAGGCTATTAACGCATCAGAAATCGCGGCTGGTGAGCCTCTTGGAAAACCAAGAAAGAAAGCAGTCACACGCGAGGAATTACTTAGTTTGGGCGGTATTTGAAAAGCCTGTAGTATTCACGGTCTAGCGTGCGTAGCTCAACGGATAGAGCATCTGACTACGGATCAGAAGGTTAGGGGTTCGAATCCCTTCGCGCGCACATAGTGCGTAAGCGGAATTTGCCTCCCTAAAATGCCAAATGGCATAACTGACTGATGCTTTATCAGTAGGTCCTCCTAATAGGAGGAATTACGATGCTAGTAAATGACTGGGTAGAAATACTTTGGGGAGTTCTTAATGTTCGCCCAAAGACACTGCAAAACTATAAACATCAATACGGTAAGTATTTAGAACCCGTAATGGGCTCTGCAGAGCTCGATCTTGTAGAACCTGTAAAAATACAAAAGTGCTTACTCGCACTGCCGCCACAGACTTCTAGGCATTGTCTAATGCTGGTCAAGACAATTTATCGCGAAGCGACCTTGTACGGGCACACCACTAAGAACCCGGCGTTAGGATTGAAAACTCCAGCGATTCAAGTATCAGAAAAGAAGTTTCTAACGTGGGAAGAAGTCGACGCTCGGTCGTGGGGTCGTTATGACGAGCAAATTAGATTCTTAGCACTACACGGATTGCGATGGAGTGAGGCAGCAGCGATTACAGAGTCAGATATTCGAGATGGGTTTGTCTTTATTTCGAAGTCAATCTACGGCCCTTGTAAATCTAAAAGCAGCATTAGGAAAGTGCCTTACTTAGGCCACTTTGCACCTCTTCCGGCTAGCTACAAACCTATGCAGAAGTGCTCAAATACCCACGGAGTAACTGTTCATAGCTTGCGATTTCTAGGAAATTTGTGAGAAGTGTATGCATTTATGCGTTAATTCTTAATCCAAACGGTCACTATCTTACAACTCTACTTGTTCCCAACCTTATCTTGATCTAGTGATTTAGCACCAGCCTTTAGTGAGACTGTAAAGCCAGAAAGGCTTCTCTTTATACTTAGCTTGGCATCGCCGTTGTTATTAGTTAACACCGCGACCGTAATAGTCTTGAACCCTTTCTTTGTCGCAGTAAATTGAAGTAGTGAGTTAGAAAATTCTGTATTGATTGATACCGAGGAATTCTTACTGCTTGTTATTTTCGTTACTAATTGAGACTCTTTCTCTGAAGTCTCTAATGAAGATAACACTTGGTTAACAGTAACAAGGTCTGGAATTGAAACTTTTATAGATAGTGTCTGTGGAGCAATAGAATTCGTAGGACCAGTAATTGTAGTAGTTGTGGTGACGGTTGCTGGTTTCAGAACAGCACCGGATCCTGTATCCCATACACGCCCATCCGAATCTGTTGCAACTCCACCTTGAATTTTTGTCTGCACTTTTTCAGAATTTAACGTTCCACTTTTAATCTCGAACTCATTTCCGTTGTATGTAACATTCTCTCCGTGCCAACCAGTCACATTGCCACTTGAAGAAGCAGTTGTTTGAAAAATAATTCGACTACCAATCGGGCACCCCATATATTCGATGGGCATCGTTCCACCATTTGCAAATGGATCAGCACTCGTTGCAACGATAACTCCACAAACCTTGCCATTAGGATGAACAACTGCATAACCTCCCAAACCGCTCTGAACTGGTTGGGGAGTTGTTGTAACAGTTTTGGTCTCAGGGAAAGTCATAACAGTTTTGGTCTCAGAAGAATTAGATGTATTTTGTAACGAAGTTGGTGTAGAAGCTGTTGTGGAACTTGATTGAGGGCTTGGCAAAGAAATTGGAATGTACTTTCCTGGCTGATAATTTCCATTCAAGACGGCATACCCCGTAGCAGGGTTGCCTTTGTTGTCCATACATAGATTAACGCCCGAATTTTGGCACCCAATAGCTATCAGCGCAGACAAGCCTGTTGGTCCAACAACTCTATTTAGTTGGTTGCCATTTACGTCATAAATTGTCCATTGACCACAAGAGGTCCAATTTAGTGATGAACAAATTCTCTCGTAAGTGTCATCTGTCGTTGGAGTTGGAGTTGGAGTTGGAGTTGGAGTTGTCGTAGCAGTATTGGTATCTAAGATAATAGAAGAGATAGCGGTTTTGGTATCTGAGCTAGTAGAAGTGATGGCAGTTTTGGTATCTGAGCTAGTTGAATTGATAGCTGTTTTGGTATCTGAGTTAGTAGAAGTGGTAGTCGGTGCTACGAAAGGCGCACTCATAGTTGTAAAACTCTTCGAAGAAGTAAAACTAGAGCCTGCGTTTGATCCATTAACTGTAAATTGGTAAATTGCACCCGGCATTAGTCCAGTTAAATTGTATGCAACCGTGTACTGATTTCCTCCATTATTACCTGTGCAGGAACTCATAGAATCAATCCAGGTCGGGGCATAGTCGCCGGTAGCCACCACGCCAGTAGGTCCAGTTACAGTGTAGGTATAACTCAAATTGTCTCTCTTTGGATAAAGCATTGAACCTGATAATGCCTCAAGACAAGTGACCCATTGAATTTGATTTTGACTATCCGCAATGCCATTTCCACGACTATAGATTTCTGAAGTTCTTCCGCTTATTAACCAGATGCCTACACTAATCTGTGAATTTGCATCAACCATTGAGTTAGTTGGAGTAGGCGTTGGAGTAGGCGTTGGAGTAGGCGTCGCAGTAGGCGTCGCAGTCGTAGTCTCAGATGAGCTTGGTGTCGTTGGGGTTGGGGTTGGGGTTGGGGTTGGGGTTGGTGTAGGCGTTGGCGTTGGCGTTAGAGTGGAGGCTGAGTATAAAAAATTTAATACCGCATACCCTAAAGGTACTTTGCTGTTATCCCCACACAAGTTCACATTAGCAGTTTGGCATCTAGCGTAAGCAATGAAGGCGGACATTGGAGCAGGACCAACAACCCTATTCAACTGATTTCCATTGGCATCATAAATACTGAACTCGCCACAAGAGGTCCAACCCATTGTTAAGCAAATTCGCTCATAAGTGTCGTCATTCGCAGCACTTGGAACTTGACTAAGAGGCACAAGCATCGATATCGAGATTGCGACCAAAGCAACCCTTACAAATCTTTTCATCACCTTCACCTCTTTACCCCAGTGTGAGTGCGACTATAGTGATTGTCAAGGCAAAAGAAGAAGGTCGCCTCAAAGATTGGATGCATCGTTTCACCGCTGCCATAAAGTGGATCATCACTCCCCTGTTACCTGGATGTATCCGCTTTAGTAGAGACATCTAAGCGTCTAGCAGACAACTCTGAGCGTGAATATTTACCAAAGAGGATTTCCTTTGATCGGATAGCCCAATGGCAGAGGCAGAGGAGTGAGAGCTACTTCTTCTTATACCCAGCAGGACACTTCGGTTTAACCGCCGTTACCTTCTTGGTTACTTTGCCCTTTAGGCAGGTAATGGTCGCAGTTTTTTTGTCAGTGCCGGTCTTTGCAGAAGTACTTTTCTGTCCCAAAGAGACGCTAATTTTATTTGTGCTGTAGTGGAAGCCAGAAGCTGAAAAATTTAACTGACCCTCTGAGCTTCCTATTGAGGTGGCTGCCACTTGCTTTACTCCATCTTCAGTAACTACTGAAATTGATGCGCCAATTCCTAGGCTGGATGATCCCCAAATACATTTTGCTACTTCATCTGCAATACTTAAATTATAAGTTCCAAGATTCACTTCACCATTCTCTTTCAGTGCGGTTGCCGCAACCTTAAAATCAAGATTTCCGATAGAGTCTAATTTCGGAGGACCTTGTGCAAAGACTGTGGCATTAGTTGAAATAACACCACTGAAAGAGGGACTCGAACTCATAGTGCTTTTGCACTTTGAAACCCAAGAGTCACCCGCTTCTTCTAAGGTTGTTGTAGAAAACTCCCAAACGCTGTGCTCAATCGTTAACTTAGGATCAATATATTTTTCAGTAGATTTCCATTGATCAATTGCATCCCACCCAAGGCCGTACCAACTTTCACCACCACTATAATTTGTGTCTATTCCCCAATTTTTTTTCAACTGCTCAAACCAATTTTGATCAAGCTTGACAGTATTTGTGCCGCTACTTCTTGCGGTTGGCGATTCATCAAAAGCCTTTTTATGTGGGCTTCCAGACCACCAATCATTGAATCCGTCTAAAGTGTGTGGAATCTGAGTGATGCCCGCTTGAATTTTTACAGGAAGCCCCTCGAAAATTACCGCAGTTGGCTTTCCTTTACCTAAGGACTTTGAATACGCTCTAGTTTCTGAAGTTCTAGAAGTAACCCAGTTAGACAGACTTTTTTCATTGAATTCTGGTGAAAGTTGGGTACTTACCCGAAACAATGTATTTTGTTCAAAATCAGTTTTCACCAGGCAATAGTCATAAATTCCATTTTGGGGATTGGAATCAACTAATGGGTGAAAATTAGTGTTTTGGAAAAATGAGTCACCGTATCCTGTACGAGCACACCAAGTATTATTCGAATCTAGCTTTTTGTATTGATTAACATCAGTGATATTTACTTCTATAACCGGAGTCAAATTTAATTTGAATTGTGTATACCATTTGTATAGAGCATCGTAGCCAATTGAAATTGTAGCCAAATATTTCTGCTTACCGAGATTTGTATTGATCTCCCAAATACTGCTGCGAGCGGAGTCAAGTGGCCAAATACTGTTCCTTCTTGAATCAATATCTTCCGTAGTCCATTCCAAATACCTATCCCGGTTACTAGTTTTAAAGGGCTTCGTAGTTACAGGTAGATATTTGAGAAAGGATGCTGATGACCAGTTAGATTCCCCTTGTTTCCTAAAATCTATTGAATTTATGCATCTTTCTGTAATTTCTTTGGAACATTTTGGAAAGACCGCATTGCTCCAATTTAACCAGGACTTATTCACATCACTTATTTCAATACTCGGTATGTTTGTGAATTCAGGCCGAGGTGGAATTTGCCATTGACCAACCCAAGCCAATTGATAGAAGCCTGGGATAAGTGGTGCCATATAGGACGCCGGTGCAAGGTGAGGAAAGGATGGAACTTCTGCTCGGGAAGTCGATGGAACCAAAATGGTTATAACTGAAAGCAATGCGGCTAAGGCGCGTTTCACATATATATCGTAATCACTTTAGGAGATATTTCTAAGTAGGTAGTACAGATACCTACACGCTCAAAATTAACAACCGGGGGTGGCTTGGATCTTTGAACAACTTTGTGTCATACTTTAAAAACAAATTAGGACCTCGGATAGAGCGTGTGACCTTTTGAGCAGGCGTAAGCAGGCTCATAAAGGGTTGAAATGTTTGTATGCAGAATGCATCAACACATTTCATCCTACGGATCAGAAGGTTAGGGGTTCGAATCCCTTCGCGCGCACGAGATGAGCCTTTCGGTGCCTTTCACACCGGAAGGCTTTTCTTTTTATTCTGGCTATGAGCTCAATACTTCGCGCAGGCCGCTGACTAAACGATCGACATCATCGCGTGTTGAATAAGGGGCAAGTCCTGCTCTTAACGCCCCGTCATCTCCTAAACCAAGTTTTCTAGAGACTTCAAGTGCGTAGAAATTATGGGCGGGAACATTTACTTTCTTTGCAACCATCGCCTGATAGATGTCACCACTGAGTACGTTAGCAAAAGAGAAGTACAGCGTTGGAGTGCGGTGCTTAGCGTGGCCATACATCGTGACACCAGGAAGTGATTTGATGGCACTTTCCATATAAACCAGTAGTTCATCTTCGTAGGCTTCAAGCGCGTTCATAGAGTTAATAATCTTTTCACGCCTGGTTTTGCCATCGCCCGGGGCCATATCTGCAATGAAATCAATAGCGGCAGTTGCTCCAGCCATGATCTCGTAGGGCAGGGTTCCAAACTCAAATTTTTCAGGAACGTTAAATGTGGATGGCAGGAGTTTGTCGTTATTAAGTGATTTAAGAAGTTCGGGGGATGCGGCAAGCGCGGCGCAATGTGGACCCATTAACTTATAGAAAGAGAATCCAAAGAAATCTGCGCCGATGTCTTTTGCGCTAATAGCCGCATGTGGAGTTAAGTGAACGCCATCAACATAAAAGAGGGCTCCAACTTTGTGAACCGCTTCTCCGATGGCCTTTAAATCAGGTCGGGTTCCGATGGTATTTCCAGCACCAGTAACTGCGACAAGTTTGGTTTTGGTGGATAAAACTGCCTCAACCGCGGCGACGGTCAGCTCAGATGTAGCAACATCGAATTCGGCCCACCGAATGGTTGCACCAACTGCTTCGGCTGCTTGAATCCAAGGTCGAATATTTGAATCGTGATCTAATCTGGAGACTACGATCTCATCTCCAGCTTTCCAAGTTTTAGCAAGAGTGCGCGAGAAGTCATAAGTTAATTGCGTCCAAGAGCGGCCATAGACAACGCCATTTGGATCGACATCGATTAAATCTCCGACTGCTTTGCGAAATCCAAGAACTATCTCTTCAGCATTCTTTTCGGACTCAGTATTTGTATTGCGATTAGAAATCGGTTTTGTAATTGCATCGGCGATAGCAGCGCCTACGACATCTGGGACTTGGCTGCCCCCTGGGCCATCAAAGAAGGCTAGGCCAGTATTTAGTGAAGGGAAATGGGAACGAATTCTCTTAACGTCATAGCTCATGTGCGGCAGAGTATCAGGATAGGCGCTTAAAGCAAGAGAGATTTTTGAGTTACTTGAGTCAGCGCTTTTTCAAATTTATTACTTGCAAAACTCTCTTGGACATCCTCAAACTTTTCCATACCCCATTGCCAAAAATCAAAATCTATATCTGATACTGAACTCTGAATTGAAGCCCACAAAGTCCAGCCATATTTTGCCAACAGAGCGAATAACCAGGCCCGGGCTAATTTTTCTGGACGAGGCCCTCCGTAATAAGAGGTAACCAACTCATCGAGTGCCGATAAAGGCAACTTCGCTTCACTCCAGATATTCCCAAGTTCGAAGCAAGGATCGTTATTGCCAGAGTATTCGTAATCAATTAACCAAATCTTCTTACCGTCATCGATAAAATTGGCAGGAAGTAAGTCGTTATTACATGGAACTCTTCCCTCATCTAATACAGCAAGAGCCGCTTTCATTCTGGAAAGATGATGGGTGTATTGGTGATAACCGTTTGGAAATCTAAAACCAGATTCAGTTACCAGTTTTTGGTAATTTTCCTGAATAACAAACATGTCAAAGTCTCTAGTAAATGGGGCTGCTTTATGCAGAAGCTGGCAAGTGCTGGCAATCCTGCTTAAGTTATTAGATACATCAATTTCGGAGTAAGTCTTACCTGGTATGTAACCGATTACCAATAAACCAAATTCAGGCAAATAATCAAACACAGGTGCACCGACCCCAATCCCAGCAGCAATCTTTGAGTTTTCATATTCAGAGCGGCGATCTATGGCAAGGAGTGATGATTTATTACTAGATATTCTGGCGACATAATCCCCGGACACAGTTGAAATTTTTAGGTTCCGATTAGTGAGTCCACCAGATAATTCAGTGACCGCTGTTCTGTTCTGCAAACGTGGAACTTTATCTAACAAATCGTCAAATTCATGACTAGATTGGCTCACACGCAAAGGATACAGTTGCGTCGTGAATGTTCAAGAGTTACCAACGCGCGCAAAGATTGTAATTATTGGCGGTGGAGTTGGGGGCGCCTCAGTTGCTTACCATCTTGCCCAACTTGGCGAAAAAGATGTAGTACTAGTTGATCGAGCAGATTTAACTAGTGGATCAACTTTTCATTCTGCTGGACTTGTCGGACAGTTGCGCGCAGATCCAACACTCACCAAGATGAATATGCACTCAGTAGATTTGTACAGAAATTTAGAGAAAACAGATACTCCACCAGGATGGAAAGAATGCGGCAGCATCAAAATTGCCTCTACTCCAGAACGAATGCAAGAGATTAGGCGTCAGATAGGTTGGGCCAAGACTTTCGGGCTAGACCTAAAAGAAATTAGATTAGGTGAGATAAAAGATTTATTCCCGCTGCTAAATATGGAAGGCGTACTTGGTGGCTGTTACATGGCATCAGATGGACAAGTCGATCCATCTCAATTAACCCAAGCGTTAGCAAGTGGTGCCAGAAAAGAAGGCGTAAAAATCTTTACCCACACGCGAGTGCTAAAGATTAATACCGAAAATGGCAGAGTTACCTCAGTGTCAACTGATAAAGGCGAGATCGAATGTGAAGTTGTAGTTAATTGCGGTGGCATTTTTGCCGCTGAAATCGGGCGAATGGTTGGCGTGCGCGTCCCGATTGTGCCGATGAGTCATCAGTATTTAATAACTGAGAATTTTTTACCAGATAATTCAGCCACTCTTCCATCGTTAAGAGATCCAGATAATTTGATCTACTTCCGCCAAGAGGTCAAAGGCTTGCTTATGGGCGGGTATGAGAGAAATTCCAAGGCGTGGCGGACAAGTCACGAATCATTGGATTCAATACCAGCGGATTTCAATGCAAAATTACTGCCAGAAGAATGGGATAGGTTCGAAGAGATTGCTACGAATGCTGCCATGCGCGTACCTAAAATGGGCGAAATCGGCATCAAGAATTTTATAAATGGGCCGGAAGCATTTACACCAGATAATGAATTTTGTTTAGGTGAGAGCTCTGTTGGCGGTTTCTATATCGCTGCAGGTTTTTGTGCACATGGAATTGCTGGTGCTGGTGGTGTTGGCAAAGTAGTTGCCGAATGGATTGTGGCGGGTGAACCCACGATGGATTTGTGGCACATGGATATCAAAAGATTCTCTGATGCATATAAGTCGCCTAAGTTTACCTTGGCCAGAGTTAGCGAAAATTATGAAGCTTATTACGATATTCATTATCCGGGAGAAGAACGCCAAAGTGCGCGCGGTGAAAAGAAATCTCCAATTTATGATTGGCATCGCGAGAACCATGCAGTTTTTGGAGAGAAGGCAGCATGGGAGCGAGTTAATTTCTATTCCAACCCAAACGAGAGCCAATTCGATGAAACGCAAAGGCCACATGGTTGGGTAGGAAAGAACTGGCATCCTGCTGTGGCTCTTGAACATCACGCAACCAGAACTTCAGCCGGGATTTTTGATGAATCAAGTTTTGCCAAAATTGAGGTAACCGGAGAAAGCGCAGGAGAATTCTTATCTTTAGTCTGTGCAAATAACGTTGTAAGAGGCGTTGGCAGAACAATTTACACGCAAGCGCTAAATACCAGCGGCGGTATTGAGTCCGATTACACCGTGACTCAAACCGATGAAAACACATTTTTTATAGTTACAGGCACTGCCTTTCTAAGCCATGACATGGGTTGGCTGGAAAAGATTCGTAGGCAAAATAATTTTGAAAACGTGGCGATAAAGGATTTAACGCAGGAATTAGCCTGTTTCGGGATCTGGGGCCCTAACGCTCGAAAAATTCTAAGTAAATGCACGGACACGGACCTATCAAATGAAGCCTTTGGTTTCATGCGCTCTCAAATAATTAAAGTCGCAGGTGTGCAACTTCGGGCAACACGAATCACCTATGTCGGTGAATTAGGTTGGGAGCTCTACATCCCTAGAGAAAAATCTTTACAAGTTTGGCTTTCATTAATTGAGGCTGGAAAAGAATTTGATTTACGCCCCTGTGGCTATCGCGCGATTGAGTCTTTGCGGTTAGAAAAGGGATATCGTGCATGGGCAGGTGAAATAAATAGTGAAACCAACCCATACGAGGCGGGGCTGGGTTTTGCAGTCTCGACCAAGAAGGAAAATTTCATTGGTCGGCAAGCGGTGCTGACCGCAGAGTCGAAGAATAAAAGAAAGTTAACTGCTTTAACTTTTAGTGACATCAGGGATGTGCCGCTGGGCAACGAGCCTATTTTCTTTAACGGTGAAGTTATCGGCAGAATTAAATCAGCTGGTCAGGGATACACCCTAAAAACAGCGATTGCCTATGCCTATCTACCTTTGGAACACAGCCAACCGGGAAGAGAATTAAGCATCGAAATGTTTGGTCAGGCTAAGACCGCTACAGTTAGAACAGAGCCACTTTTTGATCCAACAGGAGAGCGTATAAAATGAGCAAAGTCTTTTTATTTGTTGAAGTTAATGTAAAGCCGGGCCAATTTGATGAGTTTGTTTCAAAACTCAAGAGCCATATTGCAGTAATCCGAACCGAAGCTGGCTGCGAATTTATTGATATTTATCGTGACACCCAGAAGCCAGATGTTGTAAATGTGTGGGAGATCTGGACTGATCGCCCATCTTGGGATGCTCACATGGTGAACGAAAATAGCAAAGCCTGGCAAGCGGTGGGGCCAAATTATGTATTTGGCGAGACTATTACGGTTATGGACTCTTTGTAGAAATTCTCTAAAGCCTGCCCTACTATTGCGCAATGACATACCAACTTAGAGATATCAAAGGTTCTGTAGTAGTAATCACTGGCGCAACAACCGGAATCGGTGCAGCCGCAGCTAAACAACTTGTTGAATTAGGATGCAAAGTTGTTCTCAATGCCCGTAATGAGGCAAAACTTAAAGAGATGGTTGACGAGCTAGGTGCAGGAAATGCAGCTTACTTAGCAGGGGATTCATCAATTCCTGATGTATCGCGTGCTGTTGCAAAGAAAGCTATCGATACATTCGGCACAATTGATTGTGTCGTACCGAATGCGGGTATTGGTATGTACGGATCGGTCCTTGATTACAGCGATGATGAAGTCAATCGCATGATGCGCACAAATTACGAAGCAAGCGTCCATATTGTTCGCGCGACCTTGCCAACGATGCTCGCTAAAAAAGCTGGCGACATCATCATGGTTTCATCCGTGGCAGGTTTTCGTGGCGGCGGAGATGAATCAATCTATGCCGGAACTAAGCACGCACAAGTTGGTTTTGCTGGCGGCCTTGATCGCGAACTTCGCGAAAAGGGTGTGCGCGTTGCACTAGTTTGCCCAGCAGGCACAGATACTCAGTTTGCGATCGAAGCAGGACGTACAGCCGGTGAACCAAAGCTTGCTAGCTACTTGCGCCCTGATGATGTTGCTTTCCAGATCGTTCAAATCATGCGTCAACCACTTACAGTGCGCACACATATTTGGACTCTTTGGTCTATGCAGCAACAGTCATAACGCACGCTTAATTACTTAAGCGAAGCAACGCCCATTTCGCAAGCAATTGATGAGGCAAGTCCATCATTTGCTGTCGCAAGATCTGGGTGTCGTACGCCGGTCTTGATTGAGCCAACCCATGCGGTTAATTCATTGATGTATGCCTGCTCGAAACGGCCCATCCAGTTTTCATAAAGTTTTCCATGCGTACGTGGTGGAAGATTGAAATCGTATGAGATGGAAAGCCCACCCAGGTTATCTATTTCGAGTGAACCATTTTCCATCAGAGCTTCCATGCGAACTTCATAACCGTAGGTGCTGTTAGCTGCGATATCTACAGTCATTAATACACCTGATTCGGTGTGTGCTAAGACTGTCAGTGGATCCTGCAATTGATCGTTGGCATATTTGGTGCGCTTCATTGCAACAGTTGACATAGAAACAAATTCTTCACCGAGTAACCAGCGTGCGATATCAACTTCGTGTACTGCAACATTTGTAAGCAACATGGCGGTGGTTGCTGTTGGAGAACTTACATTGCGAGAAATACAACGAAGGTGCAGCACTTTGCCGTATTTGCCGGATTCAATTTCTTTCTTCATTTCAATGTAGCTCGGATCAAAGCGACGCATGAAACCAAGAGTGATATTCAAATTCGATGCATTTGCTAATTCAGCAACCTTCTTAGCGTCAGCAGATTTTGGAGCAAGTGGCTTTTCACAAAGAGTGTGCTTGCCGGCGTTGATACTTAAAGTTAAATGTTCTGGGTGTAACCCATCTGGAGAGCAGATGATAACTGCATCAACGTTGGCATCACTTACAAGTGCTTCAACAGAAGCATGTTGGTTAATTGCCGCGCCAGATTTTGCGGAGAGCTCTTTTGCAAGTGAATCCATGCGTGGACCATCTAAATCAAATAACGCTGTTACAACGGCTCCGTCTACGTGTTCAGTTAAGTAACGCGCATGTCCTGCGCCCATGATTCCAACACCGATGATTCCTACCCGTAGATCAGACACTTTTACTCCTTGTTTGTTGGTTATTTGATTTATGAATTAGCTAAAGCTGGTGCAACAACGTTATGAAGGTAATCAACTGACTGCTTCATTCCGGTGATTGGGCCTTGCCCTAAACCAGGCATTTCACCGGTAATTGCCACATCTTGTTCGATGACATACCAACCTTGGTAGCCCGCGCTTTCTAGCGCCAGAATAGTTTCAAGAATCGGGACATCGCCTTGTCCAAGGGGAGTAAACAAACCTTTCTGCACACCCTCCATGATGCTCTGTTGGCGCGCAAGCACAGGTGGAACCGATTTCATATTTACATCTTTGAGGTGTACATGGCCAACTCGGCTGGCGTACTTCTTGGCAAATTCAACAGTGTCTTGTCCACCGATTGTCATATGGCCAGTGTCTAAACACCACATCACATCTGAGTTATCGACAACGCGATCTATGTCGCGCTTTGTTTCAATAACGGTTTGCAAGTGTGGGTGCACAACTTGAACAAGACCATGGTCTTTACAGATCTGATCGACTTCGGCGAGCATCTTAAAGAATTGGGTAACTTCATCGTTGCTTAACTCTTCAGGATTAGCCCAATCCCAAGTCTGAACCGGGCAAGAGACAAAGTGGGTGGCACCGATCTCTTGAAACTTCTTGCTGGTATTAATCGCCATTTCGCGCGTGGCTTTTTCCTGCGACTTATCGTGTAAAACAACTGGGGTGAATCCGCCGATCATTGACATCTTAAATTCTGCTAACTGATCTTTTAGTTCGGCTGAATCATCAGAGAAGAAGCCAGGTGCACCAATTTCAGTTGCAGGAAGGCCAAGACTGGTCATCTCAGAGAGAACGCGCTTGGTTGGCAACATCGCGCCCCAACCCGGAACTTCACAAATTCCCCAAGAGATTGGCGCCGATGCGATGCGTTGTAAGAATGTAGTAGGCATTGGCTGATCATAACTTGAGCGGTAAGGTCTGAACATGACTATGGATATTGGCGGATCTTTCCGGCACGAATTAACTGGCAGTTTCTCGCAAGGTTCGGACTCAAACCCCACCGTTGCGATGGTTGAGGCCTCTTATAAGGCCAATAATTTGCACTTTCGCTACGTAAACTGTGAAGTAAATCCAGATCAGTTAGAAGCGGCTGTACAGGGCGCTAGGGCGATGAATTGGAAGGGTTTTAACTGTTCCATCCCTCACAAAGTAGAAGTAATTAAATATTTGGACGGCCTTGGCGAATCCGCATCTTTAATCGGGGCAGTTAATTGTGCGGTTAATCGAGATGGCAAATTAATTGGTGAAAACACTGACGGCAAGGGCTTCCTCAAATCCTTCCTAGAGCTAACTCCAGCAACCGGCAAAACCATCGTTCTATTGGGCGCAGGGGGTGCTGCACGTGCAATCGCAGTCGAATTGGCACTGGCAGGTGCGACAAAGTTTTATGTGGTCAATCGCTCGCGCACTCGCGGTGAAGAACTTGCTGCGCTCTTAAACGATAAGACAAAGGCAACTGCCGAATTTGTGGAATGGAATAAGACTTATTCGATTCCACTAGATGCTGAAGTCATAATTAATTCAACTTCTATGGGCATGGTTAATACCGAAGGTAAACAAGATATTGATTTCGATTCGATTCGCCCAGGGATGTTGGCAGCCGATGTGATTGTTAATCCGCCACAAACCTATTTCCTAAATGAAGCTGGCAAACGTGGTGCAACAACCCTGCAAGGATTGGGAATGGTTGTAAACCAAGCGGTAATCGGAATCAAGTATTGGACTGGCGCAGACGTTGATGCCAAAGATTTAAATGATGAGCTGCTGCGCGTATTGGGTCTTGCTTAAACTTTAGAAAGATCAGATTCGGCAACTACGCGCAGGGCTTGTGCGGCAATTGTCAGCGCTGGGTTCATGGCAGCCGATGATGGGAAGAATCCACCATCGATCAAATAAAGATTGTGGTGATCGTGGCTGCGGCAATATTCATCAACAACGCTAGTGCGCGGATCTGTTCCAGCTACAGTTGTGCCGCATTGGTGTGAGTTCATCGAAATATCAAAGGGCTGTCTAAAGATCGCTTGATAGCCCGTTTTACGTAAAACCTTTTTGGCTCGGCGCAGCAGCTCCATATGCGTTTTCATACCGACAGATTTGCGGGCAAGCTTAATTGCCCCGTTTTGTGCGATAGTTACGCGGTTTTCAGGGTGTGGCAGATCCTCGCTCATAACCACAAATTCAACGCTGTGATCGGAAACTAAATTTAGTAACGGCAGAGGTACGTGCTTGGCAAATGATTTCATCATGATGCCCTGAACTTTTCCAATCAATTGAACTGCGCCTAACGGATAACCCTTGCCACCATCTAAGTACCAATCTGTAAAAGAAAGCGTCTTCTGAAAAGTGACATCGTTCTTGCGGCGCATATCAATGGCTGCGATATGGCTGTTGTTATGCATCATAAAGTTTCGGCCAACTTGATCAGATGAATTTGCAACGCCTGATCGCAATAACAAAGCGGCGGTATTTACCGAACCAGCCGAAATGACAAATTTCTTTCCATAGATTTCTAGCCTCTGGCCATTGCGAGTTGCCTCCAGGTGGCTTACAGATTTACCATCGGCAGTTAAAACAATTCGGTTGACTTGAACGGATGTTTCTAACGTTACATATCCAGTAGCGATCGCCGGATTCAGCGCGTTAACTTCAGCATCACTCTTGGCATCTAATTTACAAACGAACCCATCACAAGTTTTGCAACGGATACATTTTCCACCAGGTCCTAAATCAATTCCCATGGAATTTGAATGTGGGCGAACGCCAGCCTTGGTAAGTCGTTTGCCGAGCTCTTCTACATATGGCTCGTGCTTCATCGCAGGGTATGGAAATGGCGTGCTGCGATCATTGCCATAAATATTCTGGGCATCACCATGCACTCGGTATAACTCTTCAGCGTCGTAGTAATACGGTTCTAAATCTTCATATGTAAATGGCCAAGCAGGGGAAATACCTTCTTGGTGTTTGATTACTCCAAAGTCGAAGCGGCTAAAGCGCGGCAACGATGCGCCATAAACCTTGCTGTTGCCGCCAACAAAATAGTGAACTCCGGGAACAAAAGAGTTTCCCTTTGCATCAACCCATTTTTCATCTGGCTTGTAGCGAGTCTTCATAAATATCTCAGAAGGCGACCAGTTCTCGGGTTCGCGTGGCATTCGCTCGCCACGCTCTAAAACCAGCGTCTTTACGCCCTTATTGGCCAGCGCAAAGGCGGTTGTGGCCCCACCCATCCCAGAACCAACAATGACCACATCCGATTCAAGGCGAACCGGTGTGGTCATTGTTGTCTGAGCTACTAATTAACGAACTGGGGTAAGCGCTTGGTCTTTCTTATCAACTGTCATCGCACCAGTCATGATTGCAACAACATCGTTCATTGTGTGAGTCTTTGGAGTAACGACTGCAGCGCGCTTTCCGAGGCGTTGAATCTGAATACGATCTGCAACTTCAAAGACCTGAGGCATGTTGTGTGAAATCAAGATAACTGGCATACCGCGATCACGAAGTGACTCAATTAACTTAAGCACCTGACGTGATTCGCGAACACCAAGTGCCGCAGTTGGTTCATCCAGAATAATTAACTTCTGGCCAAATGCTGCAGCGCGCGCAACAGCAACTGCCTGGCGCTGTCCACCTGAAAGAGTTTCCACTGCCTGTGAAATGTTTTGGATAGTTCCGATACCAAGTGCTGCAATATGATCTTTAGCCCCTTTACGCATTCCAGAGCTATCGAGCATGCGCAAAACTGATCCAAGCGGACCCTTCTTACGTATTTCGCGACCTAAGTAAAGATTTGATGCGATATCCAAAGCTGGTGCAACAGCAAGTGTCTGATACACAGTTTCGATACCGGCATGGCGACCATCTTGTGGACGTTTAAATGAAACGGTAACTCCATCCAAAATAATCTGTCCTTCATCAGGAACTTCAGCACCTGATAAACATTTGATCAGAGTTGATTTGCCCGCACCGTTATCGCCAACAACAGCAAGAACTTCACCGGGAAAGAGTTCCAGATCTGAGCCGTCGAGTGCAACAACGCGACCATAGTTCTTAGTTACTCCAACAGCTTGCAGGATAGGGGCTTTACTCATTTGCGTGCCTTTCTGATCCATTGGTCAACAGAGACTGCGAAGATAATTAGAAGCCCAATTGCAAGGAGCTGGTAGTAAAGATCTACGCCAGCAAGAGTTAGACCGTTACGGAAAACACCCACGATGATCGCACCGATTAGTGAACCAAAGATGGTGCCGCGGCCACCGAATAGTGATGTACCGCCGATAACCACCGCAGTGATGGAATCTAGGTTTAGATCGCTGCCGGTATTTGGGCTAGCCACAGTCACGCGGCCGATCACGATCCAAGCAGAGAGTGCGAAGATCAAACCAGCAACCACATAAACACTCATAAGGACGCGGTTAACTGAGATACCAGCAAGGCGCGCTGCATCGATATCGTCACCAACTGCGTAAACGTGGCGACCCCAACCGGTATAGCGAAGTATGAAAGCTAAGACCGAGTACATCGCAATCATGAATATAACACCTGTTGTAATTCGGAAAGGCCCAATATTTACATAATGGCCAAGTGTTAGTAGGAATGGATCCATCTCAATTGAAGGAACGGTTCCTTTTGTCAAAGTAAGAGTTAAAGCAACGAATACATTGTAAGTACCCAAGGTAACGATAAATGGGGGCAACTTAACTTTGGTAACCAAGAAGCCGTTAATTGCGCCACCGAGCATGCCGACAAGAAGTCCAGCCGGGAAGGCAAGCCAGATAGCCCAGCCAACTGGATGGCCCTCGCCAGGACTTCCTTGAACTAACTTCGCCATAGTCATTGAAGCAAAGACTGCGATAGCGCCACAAGAAAGGTCGATACCTGCAGTCAAGATGATCAAAGTCTGTCCGGCTGCAACTGCTCCAACGATCGCAACTTGCTGCAAGATAAGTGAGAAGTTTGAAGGTGTTAAGAAGTTTTCATTGAAAAAACTAAAGATAATTGATGCAAAGAGAAGTACGAAGGCGGAACTAAGCCACGGGTATTTGTGGAGAGTAGCCTGGATTTTCTGGCTTAGTGACGCGCGGTCGTGGAACTCCGACGCTGCATCGTATGTGGCCGTATCTTGACTCACTTGTGATCCTTTCAAAGTTGCGAACTTTCAATTTTATAATTTGCTAAACATAGTGGTAATTCAAATTCTTATCGGTATTTGTTAAAGAGGGCGACTGCCGAAGCAGCCGCCCTCTTTATACGCACTCTTTAGTTATTAACTAAAGGCTTGGGATTAACCCCAGGCGTTTGCTAGACCGTATTCAGTTGACTCTGATGGAACACCCTCTTGTGGGTCATCAGTGATCAACTTGACACCTGTATTGAAGAAGTCAAGGCCTTCTGAGTTAGCAGGCTTTGTACCGTTCTTTACGATGTCATAGATTGCTTGTACGCCAAGGTCAGCCATCAACAATGGGTACTGCTGTGAAGTTGCATTGATGCAACCTGACTTAACGGCACCGATACCGGCTCCGCCACCGTCAACTGAAACCATTGCATCGATCTTTACGCCGGCAGCAGCTGCTGCAGCACAAGCACCGATTGCTGTTGGCTCGTTGATTGTGTAAACAACGTTGATCTTCTTGTTCTTAGCAAGAAGCTTCTCAAGACCTGTACGGCCGCCTTCTTCGTTAGCACCTGTT